>SNQY01000001.1_pt1 | contig 299454 bp, 275 predicted proteins | sample 2580551 | NCBI WGS metagenome assembly SNQY01 (sample SAMN10953785, study PRJNA522744) | food fermentation metagenome | isolation source: 144-hour incubation of native-enriched microbial consortia from nixtamalized... | place: Mexico | collected 2017-09-24 | reverse complement strand
TCCTGTTACCTGGGCCGTTACAATGATATATATGATGCACCGCGAGAGATCCTGTCCGCCATCCCTGGCGTCGAGATCGTGGAAATGGAGCGTTCCGGCTGTGACAGCATGTGCTGTGGCGCGGGCGGCGGGATGATGTGGCAGGAAGAACATCAGGGCACACGTGTGAACCTTGCACGTACCGAGCAGGCTTTGGCTGTGAATCCGACGACGATCGGAAGCGCTTGTCCATATTGCTTGACGATGCTGTCAGACGGCACGAAAGCAAAGGAAGTTGAAGAAAAAGTTCAGACGCTTGATATGGTAGAAATCATGGAACGATCGTTATAAGATTACAAACACAAAACGTGAATGTGGCATTTACGGGTATGCCAGCATAAGAAAAGTAACTTTATAGTACAACTATATACATCTGACTTTATAAATTTATATATTCTTGTGGTAGGAGGTAAGAAAAGAAGGAAGGGCGCTCGAGTATTATGGGCGTCCTATTTGCCGTACGAGAAGAAGAGGTATGTTAAAAGATGAAAAATTAAGATAATATAGAAAAAGGGAGTTTTTGAATAAGTAGAAGGGGGAAATACGTTGCGAGAGGCAGTCATTGTAGAAGCAGTACGAACACCGATAGGGAGGCGTGGAGGTATATTAAGCACCGTACGGCCGGACGATTTGGCAGCAGAAGTATTAAGGGAACTAATCGTGCGCTCAGGCATTTCTTCCGAACTGGTTGAGGATGTCATTATGGGCTGTGTATCGCAAAGTGGAGAACAGGCCGGAGATATTGCCCGGGTAGCCGCTCTGCTTGCAGATTATCCGATTGAGGTGCCAGGTGTAACAATTGACCGCCAGTGCGGGTCTAGCCAGCAGGCCGTGCATTTTGCCGCTCAAGCTATTATCAGTGGAGATATGGATGTAGTCGTGGCCGCTGGCGTCGAAAGCATGACCCGTGTACCGATGTTTTCGAATTTACAAGGGGCCGAATGGAATAGCAAGCTAACTGCACGTTTTGGCGCATTTAATCAGGGGATTTCTGCTGAGCGTATGGCAGAGAAATGGGGGCTCACACGACGCCAAATGGATGAATTTGCACTGGAGAGTCATCAAAAAGCGGTAAAGGCCCAGAAGGAAGGCTGGTTTGAACGCGAGATCATGCCGATAATCCTTTCTCATTCAGACGGTACACAAATGCGTGTGCAACAGGATGAAGGCCCACGCCGGGAGACTACGCTTGAGAAGCTGGGAGCGTTAAAGCCAGCCTTTCTTGAAAGCGGTAGCATTCATGCAGGTAATGCCAGTCAAATCAGCGACGGTGCAGCCGGACTTCTCCTGATGTCAAGGAATAAAGCTGAAGAACTTGGGCTGAAGCCGCGTTTTCGTATCGTCGCGCGTTCTGTCGTCGGTTCCGACCCGAGGTTGATGCTGACAGGACCTATCGCGGCAACGCGAAAAGTGCTGCAGAAAGCCGGCTTGGCGCTTGAACAGATGGATATATACGAAGTGAACGAGGCGTTTGCCTGCGTACCGTTAGTTTGGCTTGCGGAAACGGGAGCAGATCCGGCCAGGTTGAATCCGAACGGCGGAGCGATTGCGCTTGGACACCCGCTTGGTGCAAGCGGTGCGCGCGTAATGGTTACGCTTCTTCATGAGCTGGAAAGAACGAGAGGGCGTTATGGATTGCAGGCGATTTGTGAAGGGCATGGAATGGCCAATGCAACCATCGTTGAACGCCTCGACAGGTAAAAATGCCGAATGGCCGAGTGATAGCAGAAAAGGGAGGAGACTAGGCATGTCGACGTTTGATATCTTGCTTCAGCACGTGGAACACCAACCGGAGAAAGCGGTTACTATTTATGGGGGACACGAGACAAGCTATCTTCAGTTGACACAGATGGCACGCCGATTGGGAGGATATTTTCGAAGTAAAGGATTGAAACAAGGAGACGTAGTCGCATTATTGCTCGGTAACTCCGATATGTTTGTTACCTGCTATTTTGCCTGCCAGGCGGCCGGTGTAAGCGTATTGCCTATCAATACCCGACTTGCGCCCAGAGAAATCGAATACATTCTTAACCACTCCAGAGCAAAGCTGCTTGTTTACGGGCAGGAATTCAATGAAACAGTAGAAGAATTAATGCCTTCTATCCCTTTGATCCAACAATTTATTCATGTGGAAGGTCCTGAAACGCTGCGGGGAACATCTATTGGCCAGGCAATTCATGAAAGCGATGAAGTAGCTGTTACACCTTTCCAGGATGATGATACTGCCGTTATTTTTTATACATCAGGAACGACCGGAAAACCGAAAGGGGTGATGCTTTCCCATAAGAACTGCAAAGCTATCGCGAAAATGTGGCGAGAAGCGATGGATTTGGAGAAGTCGGAGCGAGTTCTTATTGTTGCACCGCTGTTTCATTGTGCTGCCGCCCATGTATTTATGTTACCGACTATACAGGCGGGAGGCACTCTTGTCATAGAAAAAGGGTTTAGTCCGAAGCAGACGATGGAAGCAGTGCAACGTTATGATGTTACGTTGTTTTTTGGGGTACCGGCTATGTATACGCTGTTGCTCAATCAGCCTGATTTGCATACGCTCCACGTTCCGCACCTTCGAATGCTGACATACGGAGCCGCACCTATGCCATATGAATTAATTAAGAAAGTAAAGCAGATATTTCCGCAGGCAAAGGTGCAAAATTTATACGGACAAACGGAGAACGCACCAGGTGCTACTACATTGAAAGACCCGCATGCATTAAGTAAAGTTGGTTCAGTCGGTCAGCCACTGCCAGGATGCCAGGTGCGTATTGTAGATGACGAAGGATTCGAGGTACCGGTTGGAGAAGTTGGTGAAATCATCATCAAAGGTCCTCATGTGATGAAAGGATATCTTAACAATCCAGAGGCGACCGCGCTCGCCATGCGAGAGGATTGGATGTTAAGTGGGGATTTAGGACGCATGGATGACGAAGGATTTCTCTACATTGTAGATCGGAAGAAAGACATGATTATTCGCGGTGGCGAAAACATTTATCCGATCGAGGTAGAAGAAGTGTTGTTTGAAATTCCGGCCGTACTTGAAGCGGCAGTCATCGGTATACCGCATGAAATATATGGAGAAGTACCGAAAGCATACGTTGTCATAAAAGATGGAAACGGATTGACAGAAGAAGAAGTCATTGCATTTTGTGAAAAGCGACTTGCCAAATACAAGGTGCCATTCCATGTGGAATTTCTTGATGCCTTGCCGCGCAATGCAAGTGGAAAAGTGTTAAAAACAGTGTTACGACAACAGGAAGGCGTATAAAGCTGTTATCATACATTTGGAGGACGTAGGAAGTTGGACAAAGACACGCCGCTCCCTTTTTTATCCGGGAGGGATGTTTCCAACATCTTACGTCTATCTTTTTTTATCTCGTACAATTAGACAACACAAAGAAAAGATTGATTCCGACTGATTCCTATACTACAGTGGATACAAAGTGAGCAAAAAGTAGTTACATTAAAAAATAGGTGGGGGAATAAGGATGAGATTAATGCGTTATTTTTTTTCTTTTTAGGGCTGACTTTTTTCGGTCTGGGCAACGCGCTTGCGGTTAAGGTTAAATATCTTGGTCTTCATCCGTGGGAAGTGCTAAATGTAGCATTATATCAGCGGTATGGTTTGACGATAGGAACGTGGTCCGTCGTTTGCGGTCTTGTTCTGGTGCTCGTCTCTTTGCTGGTAGACCGCAGATATATTAATATAGGCACGTTTCTAAATGCGTTGTTGATCGGACCCATTATGGATATTTTCTTATGGCTGGATATTCTGCCCACAGCCATGCACTCATGGCCGGATTATATCATTCTTCTGTGCGGAATCGTAATCACAGGTGTTGGAGGCGGTATGTATGTAGCCGCTGGAATTGGAGCTGGTCCGCGGGACGGTTTTATGCTTTCCATTTCCGATAAGACGGGGCTTTCAGTCAGTCGCGCCCGTATCATTGTAGAAAGTATTGTGCTTGGTATCGGATTTCTTTTAGGTGGCCCTGTTTTTATCGTAACATTTATTTATACGTTTATTCAAAGTCCTGTGTTCCAACAAGCGTTAAAGATATTCAGAAGCTTCCTACATGCACTGGAACATAGGCAGAGTCAATCGGCCTCTTTTCGCCGATTTCCATAGATTTTCTTAGATTCGCTCATTGGGTCTTAACTGGTAGAGGTACACGGTCCTGTGCACCTCTCTTTGTGTTGTCTGTATAAAATATAAGCAGCCATATGAAAAATAATTTCAATATCTTTACAGAGACAATGTAGTCAAAAGGAACTATTTGTTTCTGAATCTATTGAAATATTTATATAAGAGATGTAAAGTTTTTCTGGTAACTTAATCACATATATTATTGTCGGCAAACCTTCCGAAAGGGAGGGACGCAAAGCTATGGGCCTACGGTTTTCTTACTATGGCTGCCAAGTTGCATGTACGGAAACAATTCCTGTTTGCTTTGTGTGTCGATGTGCGGGGATTGTTTTTTTGTTGGGGAGTGAATGCCTGGAGTCTATATTATTGTTGATTTTCAATTAGCGATTCCAAAATAGTAATACATGCACCCGGAGGGATATTCATGAAGAGGATTAGAAACTCGGCGAGTACGAAGATTATTAGTACTTCACTCGTCATACTGCTTGCTTTTGGGATTTTAAGCAGCGTTGCGACTTATTTTATGATTAAGAACAGTAACTTGAACAGCATGAGCAGGCAATTGAACGATACGGCAGCCATTTTGGCAGAACAAGCTAATATCGAACAGGTGCGTTCAATTGTGAATCAGCCAAATGACAAAAATCCTGATGTACTGCAAGCAACCAAAGAAATGGATCAGATTATGAGCCATTCAGAGATTATTGACAATCTGTATTTGATCTCGTATAAGAACGGTCAGTTCTACAACGTCTCGATGAGCACAAGTCTGCGGAAGTTAGATGTGCCGTACAATCAGAACATGGGCGAAGCAGGTATTTCACAGGAACTGCTCACCTTGATGAAACAATCGTTCGAACAGAAAAAAATCCAGGCGACACATGTATATGGAGATGTATACGGCCAATATAAAACCGGTATGGCCCCTATCATAGATGAAAACAATAATGTCATAGCTTTATATATTGTTGATTACGATGTATCTCAAGTAACGCAAAAAGCATGGAAAGAAGCAAGCACCATTCTGTATATCACATTAATTTTCGTACTCATTTGCGGATTGCTTACTTATTTCAGTATTAAACGAATGATTTCACCTATTAACTATCTTTCAGAGAAGGCACGTAAAATATCTGAAGGTGATTTGAACATTGAAGTAATAGAGCTAAAAAGCCGGGACGAAATCGGAGCGTTGGGCAATAGCTTCCAGATGATGGTCACGAATCTACGCGATATTATCCATAATGTATCAGGTGTGTCTTCCCGTATTTCCGAATTGTCTGTACGACTCTCATCAGAAATTAAAGATACGGTTCAGGAGAATCAACAGATATCTGCTGCGATTCAGGAGATTGCGAGCGGAACAGAGATGCAGGTGGGAAGTGCAGAGTCGAGTTCTCAGGCGACCCATGAGCTTTCGTCAGGGATTCAACACATTGCAGCAGCATCAGGCAGCATTTCCGAAGCCTCGATAACAATGGCTGAGGAAGCGGAAGAAGGAAATGCAATCACCCTAAAGGTCATTGAGCAAATGAAAACAATTAGCCATTACGTGGATCAGTCGGCTTCAGATGTCAAGTCACTGGGCGGGCATTCTCAGGAAATCAGTAAAATCGTTGAGATGATTACCCAGATTTCTTCGCAAACGAACTTGCTTGCGCTTAATGCCGCTATTGAAGCCGCACGTGCTGGCGAACATGGAAAAGGATTTGCTGTGGTAGCGGATGAGGTCAGAAAGCTGGCTGAACAGTCTACACAATCTGCCCAGCAAATCGCGAATCTAGTACAAGAAATCCAGAGTGGAACGTCAAATTCTATTACTTCAATGAACCATATGGTTGAAGAAGTAAAAGTAGGGATGGAAATCGTTCAAAAAGCAGGAACAGCCTTTGAACATATTCTCGAAACCATTCGGGGAATCACTACGCAAATTCAGGAGGTATCAGCTGCTTCTGAAGAGATGGCGGCCAGTTCCCAGCAGGTAACGGCGTCTATAGAGTCCATGGCTCAAATCGCCCAGGAATCGGCCGATAATACGTCTGCTGTTTCGTCTTCATCTACAAGACAGTTGACATCCATGCAGGAAGTCGCCAAGGAAGCCGAGTCTCTTGATGCGCTCGTTGGGGAGCTTCGGGAGACGATTAAACGCTTTAATATATAGCGATTTTAAAGACTTGAAAATAAGAAAAAGGTGATGGAGTGATGAAAGTGCGTGAAGACGAAGGGAATATGGAACGGTACTGGTTTGACAGGCTAATCGAGCCTTTGCCTGTAGTCGGAATCCCGTCTGATTTTCCGCGATCTTCTGTCCGTGGTTTTAAGAAAGAATCAGTCATCGTTTCTATGCAGGATTTATGGGCACAAAAGATAGAGAACTTATGTAAAGATAAGGGTGTTCTGATAGAAGTTCTTATGCTATCCGCTTATTTCGTTTGGCTGTACCGCATTACACACGAGGAAGATATCATGGTGGGTGTACGGCTTTCTTCCGGGGAGCAAGGCGAAGCTGCGCTTACGCTACCGATACGTATTTCCCTTACAGGAATAGAGAGCTTCGAGCACCTGATAACAGAGGTAAAAGTACGATTGTCAGAAGCGATGGAGCATCGCCTGGCGTTCCGCGCTTATGAGGATAACAGAATAAAGGAAAACGGAGAGGATGCAGTCATTGCTTATCCCGCGATTTTCGTCATGGGTGATGCAGCATACGAGGAACTGTCGGCGCCTATCGTATGGAACGTGGACATGCATACTCATTACCATATAGAAACGACTTTCAATAATAAGGTATTCACACGGGCATCCATTCATCGTTTTATTAAGCAATACGAGAACATTCTCGAAGCTGTAACGCTTCAGCCTTCCGTGCGTTTTCGCGAGATTGATATGTTAAGTGAAGAGGAATGCAAGCTATATCGGAAGCTAAATGATACAAGAGAGGAATTTCCGTCCGATAAGACACTTTCCGCCATGTTTGTGGAAGCAGCTGAGCAATTTCCGTCTCATATTGCTCTTTCATCAGACAAAGGACAGCTTACCTATGAGGAGCTGAACAGCAAATCCAATCAGGTCGCCCGTATGCTGCGTACTCACGGATTAAAACAAGGTGACTTTGTCGCCTTGTTCATGGAGCGAAGCATAGAGACTGTAGTCGGTCTTTTGGGAATTATGAAAGCCGGTGGCGTCTATGTACCGATCGATCCGGAATATCCCCAATCGCGTATCGAGTACATGATTGAGGATAGCCGTGCGGCTTTTATCGTAACGAAAGCGGAGTTTATGGGCATTTTGGATGAGAGTGCCCGTTCTTGCCCACATGGTGCTCAGGTGCTCTGCCTCGACGATATGCAATTGGCACAGTATTCTAACGAGAACGTTGCTGCCTATCCGGGGGCAACAGATCCTGCGTATATGATTTATACGTCCGGTTCTACTGGCCGTCCAAAAGGAACGATCATTGTTCATCGTAGTGCAGTGAACTTGCTCGTCTACCTGCGGAAGCCGTATGAGTGTACGCCGGATGACGTTTTTCTTCAATTCGCTTCGTATAGCTTCGATGCTTCCATCGCCGAGACGTTCTCCGCCCTTCTGTGGGGAGCGCGCTTGCATCTGTTGTCTAATATGGAGCGGGTGGCAATCGAAGAATTCGCCAATGTTGCTGAAAGAGTGAAAGCAACGGGTGCCTTGGCCCTGCCGACCGCTTTCTTTAAGCAAATCGCGGCTTATCTTGAAGACAACAGTATACACAAATTACGAACCGTAAAACGAATTATCGTAGCAGGAGAAGCGTTGACAGGCGAAACGGTGCGGTTGTGGCAAAGCCGGTTTGGGCTTAATATTAATATCTTCAATGCATACGGACCGACTGAATGCACAGTAGGTACTACGATTTACCTCGTTGAAAAAGAGGTTCCACCCGAGCAAGTCTATATTCCGATCGGAAAACCGTATGATAATTATGAAACATATATTATCGATCCAAACGGAAAGCTTTGCCCGATTCATGTGCCCGGTGAATTGTATATTGGAGGGGCAGGATTAGCTAAAGAATACCTGAACAAGCCGGAAAAGACGGCAGAAGCTTTCGTACCACACCTATTCTCTGATGCGCCGGGAGCGCGGTTATACAAATCCGGGGATATCGTACGCCTGCTGGCCGACGGTAACATCGAGTATGTGGGACGTAAAGATAACCAGGTGAAAATTCGGGGACATCGCATTGAAATGGATGAAATTGAAGACGTGTTTGCCAAACAACAGGATGTTGAACATGTAGCTGTTGTTGCGAAGACGACAGAGGACGGAAATAAGCGCCTGGTAGCCTACTATAGTGCAGGTAGCACGTATCCGTTGGATGAGAGTGAAATCCGGAAATTCTTAGCCCAATCCTTACCTGCATATATGATTCCGGAGCAATTCATTTATTTGGAGAATATGCCGGTTTCCCCGACAGGCAAAATTGACCGCAAGCTTCTAATCGCACGGGAAGATAAAATTTCGCTTAGAAGAGAAAGCGGTGAAATACCGCAAAGCGAGACGGAAAAGCGAATAGCAGAAGCATGGGAGAAGGTTCTCGGAATTGATGAAGTAGGAGTTACGGATGATTTCTTCGAAATCGGCGGACATTCCTTAAAAATTATTAGCATTCTCGTGTTGTTAAAGCCACATTTTCCTTCGTTGAAAATACAGGACTTCTTCCGCTATCGTACAATTGCTGCACTGGCGGGATATGTAGAACAAGCAGTGGATAAGGAAGTGAAACCTGTGCGTTCTTCGTCTGACGGAGAGCGCGGATGGAAAGACTTAATCGAACCGCCAGTGATTAAGGGTGCAAGAGTCGGACAGCGGAAAGCGATGGAATATGTTCTGGTAACCGGGGGGACCGGGTATCTTGGGGCGCACATCGTACATGAGGTTTTGCAACAGACAGAGGCTATTGTCTATTGTCTTATACGCGGTTCGGGTAAAAATTCGCCTGAACAGCGCCTTGTGGATACGCTACACTTTTATTTTCCTGACATGGATCTATCCGTCTTTGGAAAGCGTCTGATTGCTGTTGAGGGAGACTTAAGCGAGTCGAATCTTGGTCTGTCGCCGGACATGCGCTATGAATTGGCGGATAGAATTGATACTGTGATTCATTGTGCGGCCGATGTTCGCCATTTCGGAGATGCGGAGCATTTTGAGAAGATAAATGTAAGAGGAACATCGCTTTTACTCGATATTATTCGCGGTAAGCAGGGTACGCATTTTCACCATATTTCCACCGTGAGCGTTCCTGAAGATCTGGCGGCCAGCGGACAATGGGAGCATTTTGTGCAGTATGGTGATTTCTCATATAGTACGGTGCTAGAAAATGAATATTCCAACAGTAAGCTTCGTGCAGAGAACGTTATACGTACAGCGATGAAAGAGGGTGTTTCAGCTACCATCCATCGCGTAGGCAATCTGGTCGGTCGTGCAAAGACCGGAAAATTCCAACGAAATATTGAGAGCAATGCGTTCTACCGAATGATGAAGGCGATGTTGCTGCTCGGTATCGCTCCAGCTGCTGATTGGTATGTTGACTTGACGCCAGTCGATTACGCGAGCCAGGCGATTGTGAATCTCGCCGCTCAGCCGGAAATGGAAGGAAGAACCTTCCATATATGCAATCCAGAGCAAATACATTATACTGACTTTATTAACGAATTGCATGCCATTGGCTACGAGATTGCATTACTGGAGCCTGCAGAATACAGAGAGTCGTTATTCCGACTTAACGGTGTGGAAGAAAAGGCGGAAGCATTGGAATTGGCCATGGCACAGCTTGAAGGCGACGGTGCCCATGATTCTGAATATCGATATATATGCAAGAATGCTCAGGAGATTCTTGCAAGAGGAGGCATTTATTGTCCTAAGCCAGATCATGACCTGCTTCGGGCATTAGTGACGCATGCAGTGGAAGTTGGTTATTTCCCGCGTGCAAAAGAACATATGATAGTAGGAAGATAATATAAGAATGAAAGAGTGGCTGTCTCCAAACGTGTGGGACAGCTATTTCTTTATCATGGTGCAACGGACGCAATACAGTGATGGAAGATGGACAAGAAAAGAAGCAATGGGAACAGGAGTGCTTATCCCAGCATACATAGCTGGAACATTCTTGGCAGACTCATGTCTTGTCTGAAAAGATAAGGATAGAATACAATATTAATGAGAATAATTATCATTTTAATTTGAGCATTACGTATTGCCGAGAAGGAGGTCGAAAGGCTTGGATGGTCTGAAAAGCATAAAGAATGTTGTTTTTGACATCACTGGCATGAGCCTGAGTAACGAAGTGCGTTTTTGGCATTCGAACGAATTTGCCGGGAACGGGAACACGGTTCTTATTTTTGTTGTTCGCGGAAAAGGAGAACTGGATAGCTCGGTTGAGTCGGTTATTTTGGAGAAGGGGGATTTATTTGTTCTTCCGGCAGGCCTTGAAGCCGATCTCAAGACACTTTCTCCTGAGCCTCTGTCTATGTACTGCATTGCTTTTTCCTGCGCTAAAGCTCTCAGGCATAACAATGAGTGGTCTATTGAAAAGTATACACTACCGGTTCAAGGCATTATTCGTGTGGGTAATACATCCGTCATCTATCACCAAATCGATAAGCTTTATCGTACTTGGGGTGACTATAGCTTAACAGAAACAAGCAAAATACAAATTTGTTTTATGGAAGTATGGGAAGCCATTATGTCAGGAATGTTGGAAAAAAATTATAAAGAAGGCTTCAGGTATGTAATAAAAGGGATTATTGATCATATCGAGGAACATTATACAGAAACATTTCAAGCAGAAGAATTGGTGCAGTTTGCCGGTATGAGTACGGCAGCTTTTTACCAGCAATTCAAGCATTATACGTCTTTTACACCTCTTCAGTACGTTACTCAAAAAAGGATGGAACATGCTAAACGACTACTTGTTTCTACAGAGATGAAGATTACAGAAGTAGCCAAAACGGTAGGATATCAGGATGAGTATTATTTTAGCCGTAAGTTTAAGCAGGTGGTAGGGGTATCGCCCAGCAGTTATATGCAATCCTTACGTAGAAAAATTACCGTACTAACGCCGGCTTTTATTGGGGATTTAATGGCATTGGGCGTTTCCTGGGACATGCTTTCTCCATCCGTGGCAAATAAACATCAAAAGCATGGTTTATTACAAACACGAGAGAGCGAACTTGATTTACATCGACTGCGTATCCATACGCCTGATTTGATTATCGGCTCTGATGAAGCTTTAAAGTTATATCCATGTCTTGCTGAAATTGCGCCAACCCGCTTAATATCGTACAAGAGCGGCTCATGGAGGGAGCATTTATATCAATTGGCCGAGATTATCGGCATCGGCGAGGTTGCCAAAAGCTGGCTCCGATTTTATGACCAGCGAGCCGAAAATGCCCGTAAACTCATCGCTTCACACATAGGAAATGAGACCGTATTAGCTGTCAGGGTAAATACGGGAGGGTTTCGAGTTTTTGGAGAGAAACGACGAAAACTTGGAGACGTTCTATATCGTGATTTGCAATTGAACGTGCCTGATAGCGTTCGAGATTTCACGTTTCGGGATATGGATAGTTTGCATGAGGTGAATGACTTCGATGCTGATCATATCCTATTGTTTACCGATCAGGAAGTTCGAGCGAATTGGGAGGAGTGGAGCAGTACGCTTAAAGGAAATGTACATTTGATTCAAACGTATCCCTGGTTGAATTACTCGGCAATGGTACATGAGAGATTGCTTACTAAGGCTGTATCTTTGTTTGCGGGCTAATAAGTAGAAAAATGTAAAGAAAAAATAGAGGAATGTCCATTCTCTTTTCGAATAATTCTGCGAAAATATAATTGATAATGATTTTCAATTTCGATTTAAGAGAGGAAGGAACGATACGCATGGCAAAGCTTGATTTTCCGGTAGCAAAAATGATTCAAGAAAGACGCTCCATAAAAAAATTTAAAAATGAAGCCATATCCATGGATCTACTTCATGATTTATTAAATGTTGCCGTTTGGGCACCGAACCACAGAATGCGGGAGCCCTGGCGTTTTATCTTATTCATAGAAGAAGGAAAGCGGACGCTGGCTGAGGCAATTTGCCAGCATGCTATGAAGAAGCGGGACCCTGTGCAGTTGGCAGAATATTTCTCGAGGATTCCAGTACACATGCTTATTGTTATGCAAGAGGACCCGCGTCAGAGAGAGTGGGAGGAGGATTTTGCTGCAACGAGTGCACTTATTCAAAACCTTCAATTGGCGGCTTGGGAGCAGGGAATCGGGATGATCTGGAAAACAGATCCGTACATACATTCACCAGGGTTTAGAGAATGTTTCGATATAAAACCGGGAGAGCGAATTGTGGGCTTACTCCATATTGGCTATCCGGAGGAGGTGCCGGAAGCCAAAGCAAGGACGAAGGCAGAATTGAAGATAACGTTGATTGGAATGCCAAGTGAGGTGGGGGTCTAGTACTTAACATGGCTAGGTTGCATTTCAGAACGAATGAAGCACCGATACGAACCAGACCATTGATGGCAACCTTTATTATTTTTATCGGAATATTTGCCATTTTGTTCGGCATTGCTGCCTCAATCGTAACAGGTGTTGCGAACATTTCGTTCAGCACAGTCTGGAATTCGGTTTTTGCCTATGATTCCAATAATGAGCACCATGTTATTATCCAATCCCTTCGTATGCCCCGTGCTCTTGCTGGAGCACTGGTGGGCGCCGCGTTTGCCGTATCAGGAGCGATTATGCAGGGGATGACCCGTAATCCGATTGCCGACACCGGATTGTTGGGCATCAATGCGGGTGCTGGGTTCGTTCTTGTGTTGGTCTTTGCGTTCATTCCATCGATGCCTTTTGAATACATCATTCTGTTCTCGTTTATCGGAGCCGGACTGGGGGCTGGATTGGTGTATGGCATCGCTTATTTCGCTAGAGGTGGTCTAACGCCGCTCCGGCTCGTTCTGGCAGGTGCGGTCGTCGGTTCGTTAGTTACAGGTGTCAGCCAGGCGCTGTCGCTACTGTTTCAAATCAACTATGATCTGGCCTTTTGGTCCGCAGGCGGCATCTCGACAGCGGAGTGGTTTCAGGTTTCAGTCATGATGCCCTGGATTATTGTCGGATTGATCGCGGCAATGGTTTTATCCCGGTCGATCACAATTTTAAGTCTGGGAGAAGAGGTGGCGGCTGGACTCGGTCAGCGAACGAAGCTAATCAAAGGAATCGGTGCCGTCATCGTTATGATTTTGACAGGGGCCTCCGTATCTACGGTCGGCGGTGTCGGTTTTATCGGGCTCATTGTTCCGCATATTGTTCGATTTCTAGTCGGGGTCGATTATCGCTGGATTATCCCTTGCTCTGCCGTATTGGGAGGAGTTCTGGTCATTTGTGCTGATATCGGGGCGAAAATAATTGCCATGCCGTATGAAACGCCTCTCGGCTCCATCATTGCAGTGCTGGGTGTGCCTTTCTTCCTTTACCTAGCCCGTAAGGAACGGAGGGAATTATAGTGCGTCCAGAAATTTTTAATCAAGAGCGTAGAAGCCGCAGCATAAAACTAATTATTCTACTTGGTGTGCTAGTATTGTTCGGTTTGGTGATTAGTATGAATACAGGGCGGTACAGCATGCCGCCGTCTGAAGTATTGCAAACCTTGTTTGGCCAAGGATCGAAAAAGCAAAATATTGTCCTGTTCGATATGCGTCTGCCGCGCATTATCATTTCGGTTTTAATCGGTGCAGGATTAGCAATATCGGGTGCAGTCCTACAGGGTATTTCACGTAATGGTTTGTCCGATCCGGGTATTCTTGGGATTAATTCCGGCGCAGGGCTGGCGGTTCTGCTGTTTGTGTCATTTTATCCGACGACAAGTGTTGCGCCTCCGTTTCTCATGCCGTTTCTTGCCTTAATTGGCGCCGGATTGACGGCAGTTATTATTTATGTTCTTTCCTATAAAAAGAATGATGGCATTTCGCCGACTCGTTTGTTGCTTACTGGCATCGCGGTAGGAGCAGGAATGAGCGCCATAAGTATTATTCTTACATTACAGCTCAATCCAAGTAACTTTGAGTTTGTGGTCACATGGCAGATGGGCTCATTATGGGGATCGAACTGGAAATTTGTCGGTGCGCTGCTGCCGTGGATTGTTATCTTGCTGCCGTATGTGTACTGGAAATCAAGGGTGATGAACATTTTAAGCACGAACGAGCAAATTGCAGGCAGTTTGGGGCTTTCGATTAACCGAGAGCGACTTGTACTGATGGCTGCGGCTGTTGGATTGGCCGCTTCCAGTGTAGCAACAGGAGGCAGCATTGGGTTCGTTGGCTTGCTCGGCCCACATATTGCGCGGCGGATGGTCGGTCCTCAGCATCAATATATGCTTCCCATTACAGCAATGGTCGGCGCGCTGCTTGTACTAGCCGGAGATACGATCGGCCGCAGTATTATGGAGTATACCGAGGTGCCGGCAGGTGTTGTCATTTCATTGCTAGGTGGCCCGTATTTTATCTACTTATTAATGCGTTCAAAAGTATAAAGCCAATACAGAATTATATAAGGGGACAATGGAAGTGAAAAAAAGTAAACTCATGAGTGGTCTAATCGTGCTTCTTCTCGCCTCGGGTAGCTTGATGGCCTGCGGCGGAAATCAAAAGGAAAGTGCGACAGAAGAAACGAGTGTCCAGCCGTCTGAAAAAACGCAGGGGTTTCCGCGTACTATCAAACATATGATGGGAGAGTTGCCACTGGAGGAGAAGCCGGAAAGGGTGGCAAGTGTGGAGATTTCGGTGACAGATTATTTGCTTGTACTGGATGTTGCGCCGGTGGCTTCGGAAGGGTTTGAAGGGACCAAAAGTAAGTCGCCGATTTTTGCCAAATATGCAGAAGGAAAAAAGGTTGCCGATCTTGGAAGCAAAACGAACCGGGAAACATTGATGGAAATGGACCCACAAGTGATTGTGCTCAGCGGTCAGGGGAAAGGTTCATCCTATGAAGAGTTTAACAAGATTGCCCCTACTGCTGCACTTGACTTTTCTGTTGATGCCCGTTCCCGACTCATGAAAGTGGCGGAAATTGTAGGGAAAGAAGAGAAGGCAAAACAAGTTATCGCTGATTTCGACAAACTTGTGAACGAAGCGAAGGCCGCGGCTGCCGGTCATAAGGGAGAAAAGGTTCTGTTCCTTATCTCTAACGGGAAGGATTTTACCGTTATGCATCCGAAAAATTTCCCTATTTATTTTGAGGAAGTCGGATTGACGCCTGTAGAAGGATTGCCGGAAGACGGAAAAATTGGTGGACGAATCGGTATCGAAGCGCTGAGTGAATTCGCACCGGATCATATCTTTATTGCCGAAAATCGCAGGAAGATGAATCAGGACGATCCGAAAGGATTGATTAACATTTGGACCAAACATCCAGTATGGAAAAATCTTAAAGCTGTTAAGAATAACCACGTTTATTCCGTGGATACGTTGGTTGGGGACACGTTCTTCCTTGGACAGATTGCAGGTCTCGAATCTATTAAAACGAATCTTGGAAAATAGTCAGTAACTGACGTATCAAAAGGGGGAATGACAGTTGATAACCACGGATCGGTTATATATCGGGTATGAGGATAAGCTTATTGTGGAGCAGCTCAACATGACGATTCCTGAACATCAGATTACGGCTCTTGTAGGGGCGAATGGTTCCGGAAAGTCAACAATCCTAAAAGCGATGGCTCGCCTATTAAAGCCGAAACAGGGGGCTGTCTATTTGGATGGAAGGACGATTCATGAACAAAAAACAAAAGAAGTTGCCAAGCAGTTAGCGATTCTTCCGCAAAATCCGATCGCTCCGGAAGGATTAACGGTTTCTGAACTGGTCGCCTATGGAAGATTTCCGCATCAAAAAGGTTTTGGTTCACTGAGCCAAAAAGACAAGGAAATGGTAATGTGGGCGATTGAAGTGACAGCGCTACTAGAGTTTGTCAACCGTCCAGTGGACCAGTTATCGGGTGGACAGCGCCAGCGAGCGTGGATTGCGATGGCCTTGGCTCAGGAAACTCCAATTTTGTTTCTTGACGAGCCGACAACTTTCCTGGATATGGCTCATCAAATGGAAGTGCTTTATTTATTGCAGAAGCTGAATCTTGAAGAGAAACGAACCATTGTCATGGTGGTGCATGATTTGAATCATGCCAGCCGTTTTGCCCATCATATAGTAGCGATTAAAGCAGGGAAGGTGATGAAGACAGGTTCGCCGGTAGAGGTGATGACATCGGAGGTGCTACAGACGGTCTTCGGGATTAAGAGCGATATTATTTATGATCCGCGCAGCGGAAAGCCATTATGCTTACCGTACGGATTATACACCTCGAGCGAAGAGAAGTACTCGCTACAAGCAAGCGGCATATAGTCAGAAGGGGCATCTATGGAGCTGATAACGAAAGGTTGCCTTCGTTTCAATTTCACATACAATTAATATTTGTAAATAGAATGATAAGAAGAAAGGACCTCCAATGTTGGGGGCTTCTTTTTTTGTCACAGGTTGGAGGGTGATGAATGCTACAAGTGTTACCGTTTTTAAGACCATATCGAAAGCCAATCATTATTGCTGTACTCCTTATGCTTGTCGAGCTAACTGTGGAGCTGTGGCACCCACTGCTCATGGCAAAAATTATTAATGAAGGCATCAATCAGCAAAACCTTTCCGTTGTGCTGCGATGGGGGACACTCATGCTCGTGCTTGCTTTACTTGGTTTCATATGCGGAATTATTAATTCATTTTATGCTGCGTATGTCAGCCAAAATTTCGGGTTCGATATAAGAAAGAGTTTGTTTGAGAAGGTGCAATCATTCTCGTTTGCGAACTTTAACCAATTTCCAACCTCCACTTTGATTACACGAGTGACAAGCGATGTTACTCAAATGCAGAATGTTGTATTTATGAGTTTGCGCATTATGATGCGCGCTCCGCTGCTTATCATCGGAGGGATGGTTATGGCTTTAGCTGTCAATGTTAAACTGGCTCTTATATTGGTGGTACTCATACCTTTTCTTCTCTGGTTCCTTGTGCGGATGATGAATAGGGCGTTTATGCTTTTTCGCTCTGTTCAAGAGCGTTTAGACCATGTCAACGGAATCCTGCGGGAAAATTTACTGGGAATAAGATTGATTAAGGCCTTTGTGCGTTATTGTCATGAAAGTAATCGGTTTACAGGAGCCAACAAGGAACTCATGGATCGGACCGTTACCGCCTTACGGTTAGTCGAGTTCATTATTCCATTGTTGTTGCTTATTATGAATGTGAGCGTTTTGTTTATTCTTTGGTTCGGTAGTCTAGAAGTGAATACAAAATCCGGGAACGTTGGTGAAGTTGTCGCGGTTATTAATTATGCAACACGCATTACAGGTGCCCTTTCGGTTGTTTCTATGATTGTTATGCAATTTTCCCGTGCAAAGGCTTCGGCTCAAAGGATTTCGGATGTGTTTGAAGCGAAAGCAGACATCTCAGATACTGGATGTGCAAATGCGGACTTGCGAATAACAGCAGGAAAGGTCAAGCTTGAAAATGTTTCTTTTCAGTATCCGGGCATTTCCTTACCTGCGTTACAATCGATTTCTTTTACTGTACATGCAGGAGAGACGGTTGCTATTTTAGGAGCTACAGGCTCTGGTAAATCCACTTTATTTCAGCTTATTCCTCGTTTATATGATGTGAGCGGCGGGAGTATTTGTATTGATGGTACGGATATTCGAGCAATGAAGCTGGATGTTTTACGCAAACAAATTGGATTTGTCCCTCAGGAGGCTTTGCTATTTACGGGGACTGTAAAAGACAACATCCTATGGGGAAAAGAAGAGGCTTCAATGGAAGAAATTATCGAAGCGGCTCAGTGTGCTCAAATGCACGAAACCATTATGAAGTTGCCGCATCAATATGATACGATGCTCGGGCAGAAAGGAGTTAATTTGTCAGGTGGGCAGAAGCAGCGGCTCTCGATTGCAAGAGCATTAATACGAAAACCGAAAATTCTTCTATTAGATGATAGTACAAGTGCTTTAGACGCAAAGACAGAGGCCAAGTTCCTTGCATCACTGAATGCATACTCCTGTACGACAATGATCATTACCCAAAAGATAAGTACTGCGATGCAAGCAGATACTATTATTCTTCTACAAGACGGAAAATTGCTTGCACAAGGAAATCATGAATCATTATTACACCGTTCGCTCCTCTATCAACAAATCGTACAATCTCAGTTTGGAAGGGAGTCGGTGCCTCATGCTTAAACTGCCGAATAAACCTACCCAAGCCGGTGCAAACAAACCGGAAATGAGAAAGAAGCCGAAGCCCAAGGACTGGTTTGGAACACTGGCTAAAATATGGACGTATTTATCAAAGCACAAAGGGCTGCTGACATTGGTCTTTATTATGGTTGTAATAAGCTCGATTTTGGGTCTTCTTGGTCCTTATTTAATCGGATTGGCGATTGATACGTATATCGTAACCAAGGACGAAAAAGGTATTCTCCTCCTCATTGTGCTTTTAGTAGGCATTTACCTACTGCATTCCGTTTCACTCTGGTTGCAAAATTATTGGATGATCGGCGCTGCACAGGAAGCGATCTATTCTATGAGAAATGATTTGTTTTATCAATTACACAAGCTACCGGTTTCATTTTTTGCCAAACGACAGCACGGAGAGCTTATGAGCAGGCTTACGAATGATATAGATAATGTAAGTCAAACATTAAATAGCTCTTTTATTCAATTATCCTCCAGTATTCTTACTTTTATCGGTATGATTACGTTGATGCTATGGCTAAGCCCATTGTTAACTATTATTACGCTGCTTATTGTTCCGCTCATGTTTATTGGTATGAAGTGGATTACAAGCCGAACAGGACGATATTTTAAGGAGCAACAGCATCATCTTGGAGAGCTTAATGGTTTTATTGAGGAGACGTTCTCAGGTCAAAAAATTGTAAAGACATTTTCACAGGAGCAGAAAGTCATTGCTACGTTTATACATAAAAGTGAAAAACTAAAAGCCTCTGGATATTGGGCACAAACGTATTCAGGGTTTATCCCTAAGCTAATGAATGTATTAAATAATGTAAGCTTTGCTGTTATAGCTGGAGCTGGAGGGATATTGGCCGTAAAGGGAATGGTCTCAATAGGTATCATTGTAACGTTCTCTGAATACGCGAGACAGTTTACACGTCCCCTTAACGATCTGGCTAATCAGTTCAATACCTTTCTTTCCGCGATTGCCGGAGCAGAACGGGTATTTGAAGTGATGGAAGAGGATACGGAGACGAAGGATGAACATGGTGCAATTGAGTTGAACGAAGTCCGTGGAGAGATTGCATTCTCCAATGTATCTTTTTCTTATAACAAGGAAGGGCAGACGATAAACAACATTGACTTTCATATAGCTCCTGGCGAAACGGTTGCCTTAGTCGGTCCTACGGGAGCGGGAAAAACGACTGTCGTACAGCTGCTTTCTCGTTTTTATGATCCTGATCGTGGGTATATTCTTATTGACGGATATGACAGTAAAGAAATTAGACGAGAAAGTCTTCGTCGGCATATGGGTTTCGTATTGCAAGATTCGTTTTTGTTTCAAGGAACGATCCGGGACAATATTCGTTACGGGAAGCTTGATGCAAATCATGACGAGGTAGAACAAGCCGCCAGATTAGCAAATGCCCACTCTTTTATCATGAAGCTACCAGACCAATATGATACGATGCTGGATCAGGAAGGAAGCGGCATCAGCCAAGGCCAAAAGCAATTGCTTTCCATTGCCCGTGCGATCCTGGCTGATCCATCCATATTAGTTTTAGATGAAGCAACAAGCAGTATTGATACGATTACGGAAATCAAAATACAAGATGCTTTATACCGTCTTATGAAGGACAGAACTAGCATTGTAATTGCTCACCGATTGAATACGATCCAGCAAGCCGATGTTATTCTAGTTCTTGAGGATGGGAAAATCATAGAGAAAGGCTCTCATGATTCGCTTCTGAAACAAAAAGGGGTTTATTATGAATTGGTTCATAGTCAGTTTCGCCATGTAGGCCATGTAGATGTGTAATTTCAGATTTGACAAAAAATTCAGAATTTAAACATGATTTATATATTGCAAACATTGTTTTGTATTTAAAACAAAAAGATTTGGGTTACAGGCAGCAAACAAAGAAACAAATTATATTTTGGGAAACCCGGCTGTTTTTAAACTAGAACATGAAAAGATTTTCTTAAAAACATGAGTATTTCTCGGCCACGAATCGGAAATTTCAAATAAGGGCGATTTTATCACAAGAGACCTTGCTGGATATTCCATTATTATGTCTAGAGGTGATGATGGTGTAATCCGGGGATTGTACAATATTAGATAGAAGGGAAGTCGTGTACATTGCCCGGATAGCTGCACGGGGCGTTTCTACCGTTAATGTAACGATCGGCTCCAGATTGCCTGCCCATGCGACTGCGATCGGGAAGAGCTTGCTTGCTTTTCAGCCGAAGGAACGCTTAAATGAAATCCTGTTCGGTACCGAGCTACAACCGTATACTGCACAAACAAAAACACAAATTTTGGAACTTCAGCAAGAATTGAATGAGATTAGAGAACGGGGATATGTGGTAAGCAATGAAGAATTTGAAAGCGGAATTCACTTGATCGCAGCGCCGATTTTCGATCGGGATGGAGCCGCTATCGCGGCAGTTAATATTGCGGCTCCGGTTGCTACATTTACCGAAGAATTCATCAAACAAACCGTGATCCCGGCTGTTCGCAATGTAGCGAACGAGCTCTCCGTTTTTTCCGGATATCGCTTTACGAATAGTATAAATTGTTAATTTGCAAAGGGAAAAGGTGAATGCGTAGGCTTTTTCCCTCTTTTTTCTGTAATGAAATTTATCGTAAAGCACGATGAATCCAGACGGCCAGCTGCAAGGAAACGGCATCCTGGAATACTTGCGGATTATATCCCGTATTCTGTTTAATTTTTTTAAGCCGGTATATTAATGTATTGCGGTGGATGTATCGTTTTTTCGCTGCATTTGTTTTTCAGATGCATGTGAAGCGAGAATGAATAGTCGATTTACGCTTCACTCTGATTGAGAGGTTAAGAAAGACTGGATAATCATCATTTCGGTAATCATTTGTACGATTTCACGTGCTATCTTTTCCGTTAGCATAATGTATGTCACCCTTTGTAGGCAGATATTATTTATCATAAACAAAATAAAATAAATATTTCAATTCACACCTGTTGATTATCCATATATCGGAAGAAATAAGATGCACGCGTCGGCGTGTTCCCTCGTCTTTTTCTCACAAGGAAGGGACACGGCCGCTTTGTAGCGCCAAGGCCGGACCGGCAAAACATCTGGGTATGACGGGGCAGGAGACAGTTGCCGGTCGGTTTCGTCCTTGGCGCTACACGCTCCACACAGAAAAACAAAGGGGACGTACGCCGTACGCATCCTTCTTTTCTATCCATCTATGGATACCAAGGGTGTTGATTGTTCCGAGAGGAAAAGACCACCACAACGGGACACAAACAAGGCCTTTCGTCTCCCTTCCCAAGCGCATGCCCCGGCCAGGCGAAAGAGGACAGCAACTGTCTCCCTCTTCGCGTCTACCCAGATGTTTTGCGGTCCCGCCTGGCCGGGGTAAAAAGCGGCCATCTACGCTTCCGTGCGGGAGACGAACCGACGCCCGTTTGGGGCACGGTGTGGTGACGATCCACTCTGGATCGTACTGGATAATCAACACCCTTGATTTCAATTATTGTTTGTTTGCAGTGACTAATGATTTCTTGTTTCTTCTCTCACTATAATAAATACAAGTATTGAAAACGTGTTAAGAGAAGGATGTGTACTATGAAAATTGTGATTGCACCGGATTCTTTTAAAGGCAGTATTTCTGCCTGGGAAGCATCCGTAGCGATAGAACGCGGGATTAAAAAAGTATTGCCGGAGTCGAATACGGTTTTGGTTCCGGTTGCGGACGGCGGGGAAGGGACGATGAATAGTCTCGTTGTGGCCACTGGCGGGCATATAATCGAGCATACGGTAACGGGGCCTCTGCATACGCCGGTGCAGGCCGCCTATGGCATTCTTGGTAATGGGGAAACATGTGTCATCGAAATGGCCAGCGCATCAGGGCTATGCCTTGTTACAACAGAGCAAAGAAATCCGCTTATTACAACGACATACGGAACCGGCGAGCTTATCAAAAAAGCGATGGATGCCGGATGTCGGAGATTTATTTTGGCGATTGGAGGAAGCGCTACCAATGATGGAGGAAGTGGGATGCTTCAGGCTCTCGGGATGAAGCTGTTGGATGATGCAGGAGATGAGATTGGCTTTGGTGGAGGAGAGCTAAGGCGTATTGCAGCTATTGACACACGGAATTTTGATCCGCGTATTGCCCAAGCGGAATTCCTTATTGCAACGGATGTACAGAATCCGTTTATTGGCCCGCATGGCGCTTCCTATGTGTTTGGACCACAAAAAGGGGCAACACCGGAGATGGTAGAGATGCTGGATGGTTATTTGACCCATTGGGCGGATATTATCGAGTCCAAAACAGGAATCCGCCTTCATGAAAGACCGGGTGCAGGAGCCGCAGGAGGGATTGGCGGCGCGTTTCAGGCTTTCTTTCCCAGTATAACGAAGCGGGGAATTGATATTGTTATCGAGTATACGAAGCTGAAAGAGAAGATGGAAGGGGCTGCTCTCGTCTTTACTGGAGAGGGACAGATTGACTTTCAGACTGCTTCAGGAAAAACACCGATGGGTGTAGCGCAGGAAGCACGGAAGCATGGTATACCTGTTTTTGCTTTGGCCGGCTCTGTTGGTCCTGGCATCGATGTGTTGTATGAACAGGGAATTCATAGTATCCATAGCATCACCAACGCACCGATGACATTGCAGGAAGCAATGGAGGGGGCGGCGGAATTATTGGCATTTATCTCAGAACAGGTGCTTCGCACCTATCTGGCATCACAAGACTATCGTGACATCCTCTCTTCACCAAAGTAGAGAGCTTCCCTGTGGAAGTTCGGTGGCGACTTGCTTCAGCATCGACATGACAAGCAAACAGAGAACATCTCTGTTCTGGAATGCCAAATCGATGACATGTCGGGAGAACACTTTGGCTACGTGCTTCCGAAATTGCTAGAAGCAGGCGCTTTGGATGTATTCTATACATCGGTATACATGTTCTGTTATCATTTTATCAACGATATAAAATAGTTTACGAAGCTTACACAGACCTTTGTATTTATTGATGTTCTCTATCATGTACAAAAACATTATTGCAAACTATATAAATTTTACAAGGAGTAGAGAAAATGGAAAGAGAACAAAATCACGACGTTTATAAGAATATTACGATCCCCCTACTTTGAATATGATTATCTAAAGAATTGATGTTTTTAGTAACAAATGAAGTAGAAGAGAAGTATGGGGAAAATTGGTAAAAGAGTAAATTAATAAATTGATAAAGACGGATGATAGTATTCTTATTAGAATAAACACTGTGACGAATGTAAGATAAATTAGTGAAGGAAGAAACGAAATGACAAAAAAGTTGACGGATTTGTCACTAGAAGATTTATGGGAATTATTCCCTGTTAAACTAGAATCATTCAATCCATTATGGAAAAACTGGTTTGAGGAAGAAAAAAGATGTATTATTACCACCGTTGGTAAAGAGAATATTGAACGGATTAATCACATCGGATCTACATCGGTGGAAGGATTGACAGCAAAACCAACAATCGATATTTTGCTTGAAATTACTAGTGAGTGTGATATTGATAAGCTAAGAAAAAATCTTGAGGATATTGACTATATTTTAGAATACCAACCACAAAAGGTTGCTCCACACTTGATGGGAATGAAGGGGTATACCATCAATGGGTTTGCTGAACGAGTTTTTCATTTACATATTCGGTATGCGGGAGATTGGAAAGAGCTGTATTTCCGAGATTATCTGCGAGAAAATCCTACAGTTGCAACAAAATATGTTGAACTTAAAACAGAGTTGAAAAAGAAATACGAGCATGATAGAGACAAATACACTGATGAAAAACATAATTTTGTAGAAAAGTATTCTTTAGTTGCTATGCATGAGTTTCCAGGAAGGTATCTGACCAAGTAGGTCGTTTTAAAATAATTATTGGCATGGCAATTATAAACACTGCCACGCCAATTTTTTATTTAGTCAATATCATACAATAAAAGTTGAAAAATAAGTGCTACACTTACTTTCATATATAGCAAAAAGAGGTTGTTCATATGGTACAAAAGGAAAGAATGACTCGCTTTGATCATGATTTACAAATTGAAGCCTATCATTTTCATGAAATTATGCAAATATTACATTAATTTCACCAAAAGACACAGTAGGAATTTACTTTATTAAAGAGATTACATTAACGTGAGTTTTCTAGGATAGGAAGCAAGTATTGATTTTCCACAAGGATGAGAACTACTTGTTGTGTTATGACGTTTAGAAATATACGTACTGTACATGTCACCTAAAAGACAATCTTTAGATAGTATAATCGATAAGCCGAAAAATATCAGAATGGAGGAGATATTATGAAAAAGAAATGGCTCTTAGTTGGTCTAGTATTATTGCTTTCTCTTGTTATTCATGTTGCTTATGCTGCCAGTGAATTGACTATCCTTATTCATGGGAAAAAAGTGACATCAGATATACCGGCTAAAATTGAAAACGGAACAATACTCGTTCCCCTTCGTGTGATTGCTGAAAATTTAAATCAGAAGGTTCAGTGGGATCCGAAAACAAACACAGTTACTATTGAAGAGAAAAAGAAACAATCAGAGATTAAGCGAATGGTTGTTCAAAGGGATAAAGATATTTTTATAGCGGGTAGTCTAGAAGGTTCCGACAACCATTCGGCCGCTAATCAAGCCCTTATTTACAATTTGTACACCCTGTACAATGAAGTTTACAGAGGGTTTTTGAGTACTGATTTGGGCACCGATATGAAATTAAAAACAGAAAGTGATTTGCCCTTTATAAAAAATAGTGAAGCAACCAAGGAAGGCGCAGCTAAAGAAAGCTATACCTTTATAAGAATGGTTAGATCCCCTTATATAACCCAGCCTGGCCAAAACGCTCCTTCAAGTAAAGATCTTGTTTTTTACCTTGATCCCAAAAATCAAAACGATCTTTATATAGCAGTTCAGAACCCCGAGCAAGTAAAAGAATGGACAACATATACTGTAAAGGGGTATGGACTCTGGTTACAAAAGGAAATTGACATTTATCTTCGTGGTTCTAGAGGATTGTAAACAGAATGAACCTCCATTGTTTGGATATAGACAAGAGAAGTTCATTCATTATCAATTGATAGCGTAAAGGCTCCATATATCAAATAAGCGAAGGGCGTCCTACCGTATAAAATCTGAATGACAAGCTAACAAAGATAAACATAGGAAAGTGTGAGATTACTTTATACAAAAAAAAATTCACCTTTTTATGAACCTAGGTACCCTTCTCGCCATCTAAACTTATGTAACAAAAATAAAGGGGACAAAAGGAGGCCTCACAATGTGATTATCAAGCACAGTATTGAGCAAGATGTTTGGATTGCTAAGCATGGAGACGATGATACCTCTGGTAGGCTGATTCAAACCTACAAATGCAATCTGTATAGCGAGTCGCTATGGTAGATAAATCCATTACTGTATGTATATGAGCTAGCGTTGAAAAAGTAAGTTTTGTTCAACATTTTGCAAGAATTAAGCCGATGGATTTAAACGACCTAAGCAGTTTACGCTACCTATTTGCCTATCAAAGAGGTCGCATAATCCATTATCAACAGGTAAATTACCAAGAGTATATAGGAGTGATAGAATGCCAGATGTTCATTTTCGAAGAATTAATGCTAAAACTGTTCTGGAAATATGTAATCTGAGCAATACCCTTTCTGAGGTTCAACGAGAAATGGTTGCAGATAATGCCGTATCTATAGCTCAAGCTTATTTCTCTGAAAATGCATGGTTTAGAGCGATTTATGCTGATGATGATGCGATCGGTTTCATTATGTTGCACCAGGGGGCGGATTATGATGATGAGATAGACGTCCATGGAGTTTATTTATGGCGTTTTATGATTGCGGGTCCCTATCAGGGAAAAGGGTATGGAAAACAAGCAATGGAAGTACTTGTAAAGCACTTAAAAGGGCAAGGGATTAACGAGATAATGACAAGTTGTGAGGTTGGAGAGGGAAGCCCTATGAGCTTTTATACTCGATTAGGATTTACACCGAATGGGGAGACCTTTGGAGAGGAGATCGGACTAACATTCAGGTTTTAATGAATATTTTAAAAGAGAAGGAGATTATACCTGTGATTTATAAACTTGATAAGAAAGATTATCAAAAAGTAAGAACGTTGTTACGAACACCCGAGCAAAAAAATGATTTAATGCTAAATGCAATCATTAACGGTACAAACAGAGGAACGATTTACGTAGATAATATCGAGCAACCCCAAACAGCATTGGTAGATGAAACAGGAGTAATTAGCATTTTCATCGGGGATGCTGCCAATGAAAAATTTATCTATCCTCTACGTGAGTTTATTGATAATCAATTGAAAATAGATACATATGAGTCATGTGGCGGCACGTATTTTCTTGCGCTTATACCTGATGAAAACTGGGAAAAAGTCATGAAAAAGGTGGTTTCACATAGAGAGTATGAATGGGATTATGAGCATTACTTCCAGTTTAATCGTGAGAAATTCAATGCTCTAAAAAGCGGCTATAAACCTCTGCCGAAGGAGTATACCATTAAAAAAATTGATGCTGAAGTTATTAATAACGACTCGGATAAAATAATTTTTAATGTTTTAGATGAATTTTGGTATTCAGTGGATGATTTTCTTCAACAAGGATTGGGGTACTGTGTACTGAAAGGAGATAAAATAATCAGTGCTTGCCTGTCCTGCTGCGTAAACGGAAAAGATCATGAGATAAGTGTGGAAACATACGATGAAGAAGAAATGAATAAAGGGCTGGCAACGTTGGTATGTGCAGCATATTTGGAGCATTGTATGGAAAATGGGCTAACACCACACTGGTCGACACTTGAAACGAATGTGGAATCAAATCGATTAGGAGAAAAATTAGGGTTTGAGTTTAAGTCGAAATGCAAAACACTTGAGTTTGAGTTTTAAAGTATGAATATTCGTTTACACCATAACGAAATATGAAATGGAAAGGGAAGAAGTGGGTAAACCTGATTGCCTATGGACACACAAGCAATATGTGCTATGCTTGTGTGTTTCAGTGCAACAGTATGTACTTAAATCTTGAGAGCGTGTATTCCTTGAGGTTGTCGGGACTTTCGCGGCAACCTTTTAGGCTTGGTGACAGGGACGAAATGTGATCGGCCTAAACCCAATCATATGCTTGAGTTTTTACGGCCAGTCGATTCGGTAGTAGTAACGGATTGAACGCGCCTTTCTCGCTCAGCAAAAGATTTATTAGAAATCATGGAATTGATTGCAGCAAAGGAGGCTTATTTACAGAGTCTAAGGGAATCCTGGCTCGATACAACATCTGCACATAGAAAGGAGCTATGTATTTTATTCGCGGACATTGCTCATTTTGACGAGATTTAATTGCTGAGAGGAAAAAAGAAGGTATTTTACAGCAAAAAAGCGCGGAAAAACATTAGAAAGGCCAAAGGTGGGCCAAGAGAGGATTGACTATGCGTTATACATAATTAATCAGGGCTCTACCATCTCGGAAGCTGCTGAAAAAGCAGGATTATCTCCAATGACTCCCTATCGAGAAGCAAACCAAAGCATGTGATCAGAAAGAGGGTGTCCCAAAAGTAACTTTTGGGCACCCTCTTTTTGATTCCAGGAAAATATCTCCTGATACTTTCTTGACGGAAGAATATGTAAACCTTACTGGAGGGTTATGAATGAATACAAGAAACCTCACTCTTTATTTCGTTTGCTTTTATATTCTTTGGTCTATAAAGGAGACTGTGTTTTATTATTTCCCTGTCCCTCTTCTTGTATCTCTCGTCATTAAACTCTTAAACATTAACACGAGCTTAACTGCATGGTGTCAGAGTAAGGTAATCGTAAGATGGCGTTTAGCTTCAGGTAATTATAGATTGGTACAGTATTCCTGAGGTGAATATGATGACAGATATAAAAGGTGAGAGATTACAAATCATTGACGGAATACGCGGATTAAGCCTTGCTGGAATTTTAATGGCAAATATGCTCATCTTTCAATATGGTATCTGGGGAAAGGAGGAAATCCATCTCTATTCTCCATCTAAGATGGATTCAGTAGCGTACACATTCACGAAAATTTTCATTGAAGGCAGCTTCATGCCCATTTTCGCTTTTTTATTTGGCTTTGGGATGATTAAAATGAAACAAAGCCTAGATAGGAAAAACCTAAAGTATAAACAGTATTTCTTTCGAAGATTTTTGTTTCTTTTAGTCGTTGGTTTTCTACACTCGACATACCTCTGGGAAGGAGACATTTTATTTTTTTATGGGTTGATGGGCCTGTTTCTTCTCATATTTGTCGGCCGAAAGAAGAAAACATTACTACTCTTGGGAAGCACCTTGCTTCTTCTGTTCTCCTTGCTAGGATACGGGAGCCAGCAAGATACGCTTGCAGATCCTGTAGCAATCGAGGCATATGTTAAGAAAACCATTACTGTCTATAGTACTGGCACATACGAAGAAATTAAATATCATCGCAATAATGTTGAGCCTGGCCACTTACCTGACTATGTATACCTATTCCTTTTACTATTTGCCCCTTTCTTTACTGCTCCAATGTTTTTGTTTGGAATGTATGCGGCTAAGAATAACTGGTTTAAGGAACCTGACAAGAAAAGACAGATGTATCTGAAGGCAGCTATCTTTCTTACTTTGTCTGGCATACTACTCAAAAGCGCTCATCACTTTTTCCCGCAGCTTTCCTGGACAGGTGTTGCAGATTTACTGGGAGCAAGCATATTAGCATTTGGATATATATTTGTCTTCGCTTTTCTTTATACACGATTTGAAAACTCTTTCTGGCTTAGGGGTTGTAACTGTGTTGGGAAATTATCACTGTCCAATTATTTGTTGCAAACGGTGATTTGCACTACCATTTTTTATGGATACGGATTCGGCCTATTCGGAAAACTAGGCGTTCTGACAGGAATTTTTCTGTCAATTGGGATATTTATGCTCCAAATTATCGGTAGCTATTGGTATTTGAAGCGGTTCAAATATGGTCCCGTAGAGAAGCTTTTACGAATGTGGACGTACTTTTCTTTTTTAGGAACATTGATAAGAAAGAAAAGTTCTGTCGATGAACCAACAACATATAAAGCATAAAATTTACCCTGATCTAATGGGCAGTCAGATGATTGCCCATTGCCGAAATGATTTTTTGCACCAGCTTTCCATGAGACTAGTGAGTGAAAACCAGTTTATTTGTCTTGGAGACAGATATCCAATATGCGGAAAAGCTATAAGCTTGCAAAATTGATTATTGACAAATATAAAAATGAAAGAGGAGATACTTAATGTTATATAGTTTTTTGATTACTATTGTAATACTAGTAATTCAATTTTTTTTATCGAGAAGAAATAATGTTTATTTGGGTGCTATCTTGCCGGTTGTGTATTTAGTTACGCTTATATATCTATGGTTTTCCGAGACGCTTTTCATAAAAAGCACTTTACTTGCTGCTTTTGCAGGATTAGCCGCTTTATTAGGGAGCTGGATTAATGGAAGGGAGTCTTTAAAGAAAAAGTGAAATTCCATGACTTTAAATAGAGGTTCTGATTCTGACGTTTACCAAGGAATTTCCCAACATTGTTTTCGTTTATTGGATATATTTTTAAGGCTTGATAGCAGAGTAGTTGTATCGGAAAAGTGTTCACCACTCCCTGGCTTAACCATACGTATAAAGTCCCTAAATCTTGAGTCCGGTAGATTCATAAAAAACACTATCTTTTCATTGTTTTAGAGAAAGAATCGTTTTTTGTTTTGGAGGTACCGGAAAATTTTAGCTTGATGGGCATAATGTTTTATAAGGAGGGGCTTGTATGGAAAAAAACTATTGGCGTAGCTCGAAGGTATTTTTTATTGTTTTAAATATTTTTCTTGTTAGTTTTTCTTCCGTTGCTTCTGCTGATAACGGGGGGGCAACTAAGCCTATAGTAGAAAATACCGGTTATACGTTCCCTGCCGAATGGGAGAAACAAAGTGCAGTGTGGCTAGTGTGGGAATGGGATGAGTTTGGTGAGTCTACTACTGATGAACAGCACAAAGTAACCGCCCAAATTATTCAGGCCCTACATTTTCACAATGTAAAAGTTGAACTTATCCTTCAAACAGGAGGGGACTCCAAGGAAGAGGTTTTAAATTTTTTAAGCGCTTATAATGTGGACCCCAAGAAAATTAACTTTCGTGAATACAAGAAACCCTATTTATGAGAGTTATGGGACAGGGATAGAGCAAAGCCAATTTGTTGTTCGTCGTTATGAGTTATCGACTACTATGGGGAGTCGCTGGAAACGAGAGGTAGAAAGCGGAAAGCACTGAATAAGGTTGTCTGTGTCCAAATAATGGGGGGAATCCGCTTTCATGGCATTCTTAAATGAGAATAATCTATTAGTATTATTTAATTACGTTAAAAAAAGCCTGCTATTTAGCGGGCTTTACACTTTTAAAACCATTCTTACTGTTTTTAGGATATATCCATTAAAGTCATCGTCGAATTCAGAAACAACTTTGAATCCTTTTGCTTTGTAAAATGTTGTTCCGATACTATTGTCTTTTTCTACATTTATAAAAATCTCTTTTGCATCTTCTAAGTTTATAATGCCCTCATTCAGTAAAGCTGTTCCTATACCTTTCCCTTGGTACTCAGGATTTAAATAAATCGCTGTGAGTTCCGTTTCACCATCTTCTTTTACGGGAGAAAAGTTAGCAAAACCTACAATTTTTCCATCAACTTCTGCAATCCATATAAATGAATTTTCTAATCGTCTTTGCATCATCTCATCATTATAAGCGAATTTTAAGAAGCTTTCCTGAATTTCAAAAGGAATAATTCCTTCGTAAGTATAATTCCAACTTGCTTTAGAAACTTGTTGAACTTGTTGAATATCTTCCTTTTGCATTTTTCGTATAGTAAATTCCACTTGCATCAGCCTTTCTGTAATTAATACTAATATTTTTAAATATTGTAACTATTAATTTGCTTAAATTGGATACTCCACTGAATTACGATGATAGATAAAATGAAGCAAACCAATGCAGGAATGATCGTCACAACAGATTGGTTTGCCCGAAAAATATGGGCATGAATAAGCACCTAGGCATAAGAATTACAAACAGCACACCTGCTCCAACAGCCAAATATCGATTCCAGACACCATAAATCACTGCTATACTCCCAATGAGTTCAAAAAATCCAGTTACAGACATGAACCACAAGGGATATTGGTAATGCCGCCAATGCTCAACCTGAAACGGCACGCGTAAAAGTTTTATAACATCTTCTGTTAAAATAAAAGCAGCTAGAAGTACTTGTATGACAGTATCTATCATTTGACCTTCCTCCTTTTCAATCTCTTGTGTGATGGCGCTTTCAGTTGCAAACATCCCGTACAACAAGAGATTGACTACCTGTAAGGCTAGACTTTCCGGCTCCTTGATTCTAGGTAATAATTGAGAAAGCGTAAGACGTTCCACGATTCCAAATACACATTCAGCTACGGTTTCCATCTCTGGTTCCGAACGAAAATAGCCCGCTTGTTGTTCCGTTCCCATGGAAGAACGAAATTTTCTTGCATAATCTGTGGTGCCGGAAGGTGGAGCATGGACGGGAATCGATAGCGCTATATGACTGTTTCGGCAGCCGTTTTTCTTTCTTCTGCTAACGGGAGTTATCTTCAATAACTATAAACACATGTATAGGAGAAATTGGATATCAAGTGTTTGTAATTTGTATTCCCATCGTTTTATTATGCCACAGGCTCTTGCCATTTTGGATTCCTATAAACAGGCAACTGCATAGGATAAAAGGGATAATGAAATTATAAGAGGAGAACGAATATGTACTGTAAATCATGCTACAACCATCAATGGCATAATCCAATGCATAACAATTGGAGTTATAACCGGAATCCTTATTATGGAAACATTGAGTTAAAAGATTATGGATCAAAACCATTTGTAGTGAATATTGACCAAGTTACTAAGCAAAACAATACTTACCGCACCGCTTTATGGACAGGGAAAAACTTACAAGTGACTCTGATGAGTATTAATGTTAGAGAAGACATCGGTTTAGAAGTCCATCCGATAACTGATCAATTCATACGTATTGAAGAAGGTCAGGGACTTGTTCAAGTGGGCGATAGCAAATATAAATTAGATTTTCAAGAAATGGCATGTATCGGATAATCCCAATTATGAAAGGTCATTACTGACATACGTGATGATATTCAATAAATGAACTATTGAGGTGCGATATATAGTAATTAAAATCTTTCAAATCTACATCATTCATTTTTCCTTACATCATTTGTAAGTGTTTCTAGTCTTTTATGCTGGCTATAATGTGTATAGCTCAATTCGATTATAATTTCGGAAAATGCTAATAAGAAAGGAGCCTTATGCAGTGGTCAGACAGGGAAAATTACTAGAGGTTCAAGACGTACAAAAAAACTACGGAAAGAAGAACAATATAACAAAAGCTTTAAACGGTGTTAGTTTTGATGTTCTCCCAGGAGAATTCTTAGGAATAATGGGACCAAGTGGTTCTGGTAAAACGACATTATTAAACTGCATTGCAACAATAATAAAACCAACATCTGGGCGTGTACTTTTAAATGGTAAAAATATCAGTGCTTTTGACAGTAAGGATTTAGCTGAGTATCGCGGTAGTCGAATTGGATATTTGTTTCAAGACTTTGAATTACTGGATAATCTAACTGGACAAGAAAATATACTATTACCATTATCTATTCATGGGGTGGATTTTACAAAAGCACGAGCTAAATTAGATGAGCTAGCAGGTTTTTTAGAAATTACAGATATCCTTCATAAATTCCCATCTCAGATGTCTGGGGGACAGAAGCAAAGGGTAGCTGCTGCACGTTGTTTAATTTCTGATCCAGATATCGTTCTTGCGGATGAACCGACAGGGGCATTGGACACACGCTCTGCAAGAACTTTAATGAATAAGTTGGAAGGTATTAATAGAAGTAGTGGAAGAACGATTTTAATGGTCAGCCACGATCCTAGTGCAGCAAGTTTTTGCTCAAGAATCCTTTTCATTCAAGATGGTGTCATATTTCATGAACTGCGTCGCAAACATAATGAGTCACAAGAGAAATTTTATGAAAGAATTTTGCAGTTACTAGCTCAGCTTGGGGGAGGAAGCGCAAATGTTCTCTAGGCTGATTTATCGTAATGCGAAACGAAGTCGTAAGGAGAATTTAATTTACTTTGCAACACTTGTAACAGCAATAGCGTCGTTTTATATCATTCTTTCACTTGGTAGACAAGATGTTATTTTATTCTTAAAGGAGTTTGAAAATGATTCGATCGATAAACTTTTAGCTCAAATGCCAATTGTGTATCTATTTGCGTTATTTTTATTGTTTTTCTTGATTTTATTTGCTAATCGGTACCAATTAAATCGAAGGAGTAAAGAGTTTGGACTCTATCTCTTGTTAGGAATGCGTAAGAAACGCCTTGTTCTTCAACTCTTAGCAGAGGGGTTCATTACTTCTATTTTGGCACTCATCGGAGGCATCTTAATTGGCGGATTTTTAGCAGAAATAATCAGTTTGACGGTTTCTAAACTAGTCGGACAGGGAATTATCGGTCATCAAATAAGCTTGTCGGTAGGTGCGATTTTCTTTACCATAATCGGTTTTTTATTCATCCAGTTTATAGCACTAGTCATTCTTGGTGGAAGATTATTTAATCAAGAGGTACATCAATTACTTTATGAGCAAATGGATAAGAAACAAGATATGGGGCATTTTAAAGGCAACGTACTCAATATGTTAATAGGTTCTGTCTTATTAGGTGTTGCATATTGGATTGTTTTATATCGTTTTATGGATTTTGCAGGACTGCTTCTGTTTGTAGCATTGGTTCTCGGAAGTTTAGGAACGATCCTTTTTATGAGGGGATTTGGGAAATTACTAGGCTTATTGGCAAGCTTGTTTAAATATAAATCTACTAAAGGTCTACACACATTTACATTAAGGCAGTTTCAAGAGAACGTAGCCAATAGATCTACTTCTGTTGCAGTAACATCTATTCTAATCACATTGTCTATCATTTTGATAGCAGATGGTGCTTCAACTTTTATAGGTTTAGAAAGTGTTTTTACTAGGAGTTCCTCCTTATATGATTTTACTGTTAATGGGGATAAACAAAAGGTTAAGCAATTTCTTACTTCAGAAAAAATGGTACCCTATGTAGAGGACTTAAATCTATTAGAAATTGGGAAAATGAAATATAAGGATGAACGTGGGGAAGACGACTTCCCTTTGTCGTTGGTAGACTGGTCTGAATTAAGAGAGCAAATTATTATGGCTCTGCCAAGCAACTATAAAGAGCAAATTTTATCTGGAGAAATGCAGAGTTACAGTTTCAGTTCGAAAAACCCTGAAGCACTGAATCTGTTGGGGGTCCTAGAGACGGATACAACAACACCTTACCTCATTCCTGAATCATCTTATAATGGTCTTTTAGAAGCTATAGGAAAGAAACCGTTGAACCTACGCTCAGATGAAATTGCTTTATACTTTAATCCAGATTTTATGCCTATGGATAATCTAGAAAGCATGCCTGTACTAGATACTATTCTTGAAAAGGCTGCAAAAGAAGGGCAAAGTTTGATGAGCATTAATGATCAGGCAATATATATACACCCATCAATTCCAATGAGAGGATTAGTAGCAGACCGTTCAGTACCAATTTTTTCAGCATTTATCGTCCCTGATCATATGTTTAAACAATTATTAAATACGGAAACCTATGTGTCATATTGGAATTTTCGAATCCCACAAAAGCTGCAAGACCAACAAGGTTTAATGAAACCAATGATGGAGGCTAGAGATTTATTAAAACCTTCAGGCTTCAAGTTTGAAAGTTATTTACAAAACTTTGGACGTAAACTCTTCTATGTTGTTGCTGGAAGTTATGCGACACTATATATGGGATTCTTATTTTTGATTATTGCTTGTACGGTATTATCTTTACAATTTTTGACACAGATGAAGCAGACCGGGCAACGCTATGTAACGCTTTCCATGTTGGGGGCAAAACGTAATCAAATGAAAAAATCTATGCATAGACAGGTGTTGTTGACCTTTCTGTTACCTATATCTCTTGCATGCGTGAGTGGAGCTGTTGGTATAAGGGCTATGATTTCATTTGTTATTATTCACATCGAAGACAAAGCGTTACTTTATCCTATTGCCCTTACCTTTGCATGTATTGTAATCGTAATTTTGGCGATTTATGGAGTAGCAGTTGCCCGTTCAGCAGATCATGAGATAGATAAATTGCGGTGGAAACCAAATATAGATTAAGGAACCGTTACATTTCACATCGAAGGGGGTGCTGAAGTGGCGAGGATTACAATTGTTGAAGATGATTCATTGATGAGAGAAGAGTTAATGGATATATTGCAAAAAGCTGGTTATGAAGTGGTAGCAATTGCAGACTTCCATGATATAGTTGCTCAAATAGCCACTTTGGCACCAGACTTAGTCTTATTAGACATCAATTTACCAGAACAATCAGGATTTGAAATTTGCAAAAGTCTAAAATCAAAAGGAATTGGTCCAATATTGATTCTTACATCTAGAGATAAGTTACAGGATGAATTACATGGTCTTAATTTAGGTGCAGATGATTATCTCACAAAACCATGTAATCGAGATAGATTGTTAGCGCGCATTCAGAACCTGCTAAGAAGATTTGAAGGACAACCAGGCTTGATAGATGGTGGCAGTTTTTCACTAGACCCAAATACCTTTACTTTGTATAAGGGATCTCAATCGTTATTATTATCAGCTAATGAAGGAAGAATTTTATTGACTTTAGTGCAGCATAGACCTGAGATTGTATCCAAGTCTACATTAAGTGAACTTTTATGGGGAACAGACCAATATATAGACGAAAATGCACTTCAAGTAAATCTGACTCGCTTGCGAAAAACACTACGACAGTTAAACTTGGAGAATCAAATTGAGACGATAAGGGGTCAAGGTTATCGACTTAGGGGTAGGTGAAGCCATGAAATGGATAAAGCAAATCTATGATTGTTTTCATGCTTATAAACAATGGTTTCTTATTTTAATTACTACAGATCTTCTATTTATCTTTTTAGCTTGGTTGGCTTACCCAGAAACCTTTAAGGTGTTAGTAGGACTCATGATTGTTTTTACGCTAGCAATGATATCGTTGTCTGTATTCATTATCATTAGGAAGCAAAAAATAATCGAAGCTGCCTTTCAAGATTTTTTATTAGAGGCGAATGAGGCGAACGAAGAAATATTATGTCAAGTATCTCCTAAGACATATTGGCCGTTTATCCGTAGAATGGGGAGCGTCATAAGATCATATCAGGCGGAACTTAATGAGCAAGTTACCCAGTTGACCGATTATGAAAACTATATAGAAGGATGGGTTCATGAAATTAAAAAGCCTCTGTCATTGATGACATTGGTATTAGATAACCGTAGTGATGAAATGTCTCCCCTTGTTAGACAGCGTATGCTTCATATTAGAGATCAAATGTTTGGAGACGTAGGGCGAATTTTGTATTTTGCAAGACTAGGGGCTACTCATAAAGATTATATTTTTGAGTCTATAAACTTACTCGCATTTTGTAAACAGACAATTGAAGACCATCAAACACTACTAGATGAATCCGGTTTTCAAATACAGTTCATAGGTGAAGAGATGGAAATTTTATCTGACCGCAAAGGGTTAGCTTTTATATTAGAACAAATAATCGCTAATAGTACGAAACACGTTGCACAGAATCAGGATCATCCCATTTTGGAGTTTGAAACGGTTTATGACAAAGTGAGTAATCAAACTATTTTACATATTCGTGATAATGGACCTGGTGTACCTGAAGAAGATTTACCATTTATTTTTGATAAGGGCTTTACTGGAGGGCGAGGTACTTATACAAGGCAAGCAACGGGGATGGGACTCTTTTTAGTAAGCAAGATGGCTTATGATTTAGCCATTCAGTTGGGTGCAAAATCAGAGCTTGGTTCAGGGCTGACCATATCACTAATCTTTCCGCATGTGAAACAATAAGCTATCAACCACACATTAATAAGTTAATGCCTAGATCATGAGACGGCAGAAAAGCACCACCAATACAAAAAAATGGGGAGTAAAAGTTGGAAAAAAGATATATAGTTTTTCTCAAATTGTGTTTAGGTTGGGTGATTATACTATCGACTTACCTACTGACATATTCCGTACCTTTCTTGATTGGTTGGAAGGTAGAGCATGTTTTGGGCATTTTATTATTCAGTCTTCTGTAAAGGGAACAGTAAAACTTTTTATGCGTTAGGTTTTTTGGTTCCCTGTATTATAGAGAAGATTCTGATATATTTACTAAGCACATTTATTTATGATATTAATCCTTTGTATATTGCAAGTGTTAGAGGATAGTATACGCTCCAGCAGAACTATATGTATCGTATACAAATGGTTTATTTTCTATTGACAACAGAATCAATGAAGTGTGGAATTTGTGGCGGTATTTTTAATTTTTGAGAAAGTTTACTAGTTTTTGAGAAGAAGAGATAAGGCAATATCATATCGCTTAGTAATCGTATTGTAGCCCAACAATGGATGCTTTATTTTTCTAATTGTTGCGAACAACCTACATAATTATAAAGCAAAAGTCGGGATATCCCGGCTTCTTTTTTTTGGCGCCATTATTGCTAAGGAATTATAGTGCAAAAATTAAAAAAATTCTCGAATTAAAAAGGAGTTAGGAAATATGTCACGTACTTCTTTATTTCGCCAATTGAAAGCATCTGCCTCTATTGCTGGAGAAGCTGCATCAAGAAATATAACAGTGGAGCAAGTTATGGAAGAGCGAGCGGAAAGGAATCTTTCACGACGAGAATTTTTAAAAGGTGCTGTTTTAACGGCTGCTACTCTGGCGGTTCCGTCTGCAATCTGGAATATGGGAACCCATCTGGTCCGTGCGGAAACAGCGCCGCGCATTGCAATTATTGGTGCAGGACTTGCCGGTCTTACATGTGCGTATCGTTTACAGCAAGCGGGTTTTTCTGCGAAGATTTACGAAGCTTCGAATCGAATCGGGGGTCGCTGCTGGAGCATCCGGAATAAGTTTGCTGATGGGCAAATTGCCGAGCATGGCGGTGAATTGCTTGATTCCAATCATGATGCGATTATTCGTCTTACTAAAGAATTAGGCTTGCAGTTAGATAATGTAATCGAGGCGGAAAAGAAAGGAACCGAGTCTTTATATTATTTTGAGGGGAAGCCGTATACGTTTGGAGAAGCTACACAAACATTCCATCACATATGGGACAAGCTGCAAGCAGACGTGACAGCTGCCGATTATCCTACCCAATATAATCAATATACACCACGGGGCTTGCAGTTGGATCATATGTCTATTATCGATTGGATTAACGAAAGCGTACCAGGCGGGATGAGCTCGCAGTTCGGAAAGCTGTTGGACGTTGCGTACAATACGATGATGGGTGGCGAGTCAAGCGAGCAAAGCGCCTTAGGTCTGCTATACCTGCTTGGCTATTCCGATAAACATAGATTCGACCTATATGGTCCCTCTGATGAAATGTATCACGTACGCGGTGGGAACGATCAAATACCGACACGATTGGCAAAAGCACTAGAACACCAGATACAGACATCTTCCCCACTTGTTGCCATCCATAAGAACACGGACGATTCTTATCGCCTGTCTTTTACCGGTTCCGGTCCGCAAGAAGTAATAGCAGATATCGTTGTGCTTGCTTTACCGTTCTCTGTTTTGCGTACGATTGATTATAGCCGTGCAGGCTTCAGACCGTTAAAAGAAACAGCAATCACTGAAATTGGCATGGGAACGAATACAAAGTTAGCGCTTCAATTCGATGAACGGCTTTGGGAAAAGCTGAATTGCAACGGTGCCACATTTGCTGATACAGGATACCAGCAAACATGGGAGGTTTCACGGGCTCAACCCGGAAAATCAGGCATTCTTGTGAATTTCACAGGAGGTGATATTGGAGCGAGTTTTAATAGAGGGACGGCCCAGAGCCGCGCGAAAGAATTTCTGCGCCAATTTGAACCGGTCTTACCGGGTATTTCTGCTAAATGGAATGGAATAGCGACGCTGGACTACTGGACAGGATACAAATGGACGAACGGCTCTTATTCCTATTATAAAGTGGGCCAATATACCAAATTTGCAGGGATCGAACGTGAAGCAGAGGGGCAATGTTATTTCGTGGGTGAGCATACATCCCTTGATTCCCAGGGATATTTAAATGGTGCAGTGGATAGTGCAGAGCTTGTAGCAACGGCGCTCATAAAGAAATTGAAAGCGAGGGTTATGGCGTAAACCAGGGAGGGATAGCATATGTTAAGCAACATTGGCCCGGCAGGCCTTATCTTAATTATTATTATCGCGTTGATTGTCTTTGGTCCTAAGAAGTTGCCAGAGATTGGACGTGCTTTCGGACAAACGCTGAAAGAGTTCAAAAAGTCGACTCGTGAGTTGACACTGGATGATGACCATGATCATGATCAAAAGCCCAAACTTCTGAAGGGAAGCAAATAAAGGTAGGCAAGACACTTGTAGTACTCTTGCAAGGTATAATCTTATTTTATACGGAAGAGGGGATAGCATGATATGGGATTTTCAATTTAATCTACCGACACGTATTGAATTTGGTATAGGAAAAGTGAAAGAACTGGGACGAAGAATCCGCGAGCTCGGAGGCAACAGAGTACTTGTCGTTACAGATAAAGGACTGGTGGAGCATGGGGTCGCCGGAAAAGTATTCGCCGTGCTGGAACAGGAGAAACTGGACTATGTCGTATATGATGAGACCAAACCGAATCCACGGGATGTAGATTGTATAGCGGCATATGGACTTGCCCAGGGGAAGGAAATTGATTTCATTGTTGGGCTTGGCGGAGGAAGTTCCATGGACACGGCTAAAGCAGTAGGAACGTTACTAAGCCATGGTGGCGAATTGAGTGATTGGTACGGATTAAATACACTCAAAAAACCAATTACCCCCCTTATTTGTTTGCCTACTACTGCAGGAACAGGGAGTGAAATCACATTCTTCTCTGTTATTACTGATACCGTCACCCAGCTTAAAATGAACATTGTTGATGTGCACGTAGCTCCGCGTATTGCCTTGTTAGACCCAGAGCTAACGCTAACCTTGCCACCGTCCGTAACTGCCTCTACGGGGATGGATGCACTTACGCATGCGATCGAAGCATATACGTGTACCATTGCTGAACCGATTACAGACGGTCTCGCCTTGCATGCGATCGATTTGATTGTAGAGCATCTTCCAACTGCCGTACAAAACGGAAACCATCTTATTGCAAGAAAAAATATGCTGGCAGCCAGCCTGATTGCCGGTATCGCGTTCGGAAATTCGGATGTAGGTGGAGTCCATTGTATGGCCGAAGCGATGGGAGGGTTGTATGATACGCCGCATGGGGTAGCAAACTCTATTCTTCTTCCTTATGTATTTGAGTACAACATTCCGTCTAATCCGCAGAAGCATGCGGTTGTAGCCCAACGTCTTGGAGCGAGGAAAGAAGGGAAATCAACAGAGGAATTAGCATATGAAGGTGTTCGACTCCTGAAGCAGCTCGCCGAAACAGTCGGAATACCAAAGATGAAAGAGCTTGGCTATGTCAATCCGAAAGACTTCCCTTATCTAGCTGAAGGAGCGATACACAATGTGTCAGCCCCTAGCAATCCGCGCAAAGCCTCACAGGAAGATTATATCCGGTTATTTGAGAAAGCATATGATGAATCTGGTGTTTGTATATAAAAGAAAGGAGAGGAAAGCTTGGAAGAAATTAAATTAAAACGCACACTTGGATTTTGGGCCGCCTATTCCGCTTCGGTCGGGCTGGTTGTATCGGGGACGGCTATGGTTGTATTAGGGAATGGCTATGGTGTCGGAGGACCGGCCTTTAGTATTGTCGCCTTTATATCGTTGCTTATTATCCTATGTGTAGCGTTATCGTATTCGGAATTGGCAGCCATGATTCCAGGTGCCGGTATGATCGGTGAGTATACAATATCTGCGCTCGGAAAATTACCTGCCTTATTCGCTGTATTAGCAGGATATATTGTACTAGTGGGGACGGACGGGGGCGCTAATATGATAGTAGGGGGGCAAACGTTCGAAACATTAACAGGCGTACCATGGTATATTACAGTATTCGTTTTACTCGGTTTTTTGGTAGCTATCAATCTTATGGGGGTCGCCGTATTCGGTAAAGTGCAATCCGTACTGGCGATTGGAATGATGACATTATTAGCCCTACTTGGGATATGGGGATTAACCGGATTTGGTCTGGAAAATCAATTGGCTGAATTACCGCCTTTTTCTCCTTTGACATGGAAAGAGCAAGCCGCCACGCTGGGAGTAGCTATCTGGCTTTTTATCGGAATGGAGTTCGTAACCCCGCTGGCTGAAGAAATTAAAAATCCGGGCAGAAATATTCCACTGGCGATGCTGTTCGGTTGCTTTACAATCTGGTTTGTCGATTTGTTATTCGGACTTGGAGTGACAAAATACATTGAATTGGACAAGCTGGCCGCATCGACCATCCCGCATGTGGAAGGAGCACAGGCCATGCTTGGAAACCCCGGTCTTATTATCATGGGAACGGTATCGATTCTGGCGGCTGTGACTACATGCGATACTTATTTGGTCGCTGTGCCGAGAATGTTGTACGGATTATCGAGAGAAGGAATGCTTCCAAAATTTTTCTCTTATCTTCATCCAACAACGCGAACACCGTGGTATGGTATCTTTTTTGTCGTAGCACTCATTCTTGTTGTAATTGTGTACGCTTTTATTAACAACGCGAACATCGAGTTAATTACGACAATGATTTCCGTCGCCTGTGCCACCTGGCTCATGTCATACATTATTGCCCAGGTAAATGTTATCGTACTGCGTAAGAAATACCCAGCCCAGAAGCGACCGTTTAAAACACCGCTTTTTCCGTTGCCCCAGGTTATTGGAATCGCAGCGTGTACGTATATGATTTACACATTATACGTCGATATAACGGTGCTGCAAATCTCTTTATGCGTCATCGCAGCCATCCTATTGTTTTGTGTAGCTTACCTGAAAGGGACTGGACAAAAGCTGTTTGTCCCGGTTCCGTTGGAGCACATATACGAAGGAATTCGTAAGCGGAGCGAGATAGAGGACGAGAACGGGGAATCAAATGGAGGTACGAAGCTGGACATCAGCTCATAAGGAGGGATGCACTATGGGAGTATACAGTGCAATCGATAACCGTGCAGTAAAAACACTGTCAGCGGTGGCACAGGAATTCGAGGCCGGCATTCCTATCCGTACATGTGCTGAGGGGAAAGTAATGTTTGGTGGAGAGAAGCTAGGAGTCCAACACCTTACTGCCTCATATAAAGTAATTAGTAAATGGATGGGGCGTGTTTATGTTTACACATGGCAGTTCTTTCTTGTAGATGTATCGTTCCCATCGAATGCTCTGATTACGTTGAAATACTCGGGTAAGATAGGGGGGAGAAAATCGGCGCGCTTCGTATCGAAGTCAGCAGATGTGAAGCACATCATTGAAAAGCTAAATCAGGATAAAAAAATAAAAGAGATATGTGAGCGAATTGATTTTGAAACGATACACATAAAATATATAGAAGAAAAACAGAGCTGGTGCGTAGAGATGAGGCCGAATTATGGAGATTTTATCTGGATTTTGCTTCCTCCCGTTTTTTATAGCAGACGGCCGAATAAGAAGGAGGTAGAAAGCACCATACAGCTTATTGGACAGCTTAGTAAGTACTTAGGGAATGCCAGTGTATAGAAAGGTTCAAATAAAGGATTAGATACCTGTAGCAGGGAGCTAATCCTTTGTTTTTTTGACAGTTGAATGGTTGATGAGCCAACAGCTGTTAATTATAAAAGTCTAAGTCCTTACAGTATTTACGCACCAATCGGGAGGCTTTAGATTGGCTAATCGATAATTGTTCCGCTACTTTTCTCGTATTCCTGAATCTTTTATATGATTGTATAATCAGTTTTTTCTCGACATCTTCCAATGCCGTCCTCAATGTAGAAGCCGATAGTTCCTGCTCGCCGGTATTATGACTGTTATTTTCGCTAGTAGTTTGCAGTAACATTGCAGGTAAATCTGACACCTGAATCGAGGCATCGCTTGTTACGATGAGGCTTTCAACTAAATTCTCCAACTGTCGAATGTTTCCAGGCCATGAATAACCATAAAAAATATCAAGGACATCCTGTTCAATAATATGGTTTGTCTTATATTTTTTATTATACGCCGAAAGAAAATAGTACGTTAATGGAATGATATCTTCTCTTCTTTCACGTAAGGGCGGGATTTGCAAGTTAACTACATGAAGCCGATAGTACAAATCTTCTCTGAATTGTTTCTGTTGCACCATTTCGTATAAATTACGGTTTGTAGCGGAGATGATTCTAATGTCTACCTTTTTTACTTCTCTTCCGCCAACTGGAATGAATTCTAGATCTTGAACAACCTGCAATAGTTTCGCTTGAATCTTCGGTGATATTTCTCCAATTTCATCGAGAAATACAGTGCCGCCATCCGCCCTTTCAAGCAGGCCTTCCTTCCCGCTTCTGGTCGCTCCTGTAAATGCACCCTCTACATATCCGAAAAGCTCAGACTCCAGCAAGTCCTCAGGTATGGTAACGCAGTTTATCGTGAGAAAAGGCGAGCTTTTTCGCCGGCTTTTCTTATGAATGTGTCTGGCGATTACACCTTTGCCTGTCCCTGACTCTCCTTGAATCAATACGGTGGTATCGACCTTTGCTACCTTTTCACACAGTTTGATTACACTACTCATTCTTTTATTGTTCGTAAATAAATTTTCTTTATAGAAATCTATCTCATTTATTTCTTCCGCCTCAGGTTCATCCGTGATATACAACTCTTTATAATTCGGTTCTTGTGTTGCCGTAATGATAAGTTCGATGTCTTGTTCTTCGTTTAGCAGGGGAATGGCGGTCGTAAGCAACTCTTTTCCAACATAGGAAACCTGCTTTATTGTAACCGTCTTCTTTTCTTTTAAAACGTAGGGGATAATACTGGGCTTCCAGTATCCTTTGGCTAGAATTTCATCGTTTTTCATTCCGATAATTTCATCGCGCTTGATTCCATAATGCTTTTCATATGCTTTATTTGCGTATACGATACAGGCATCCTTATTAAGGACATAGATTTCATTAGGTGAGTAATCCAGAATTTTCTTCAGCATTTCTGCACTCATTTCTATCTTTTTTCGATCATCCATTGAGTTAGACATGCTAGAGCCCCTTTCTTTCCCTGCTGTACATATCATTGTCTTGAGTCAAAAATGACTGAATTGAGTAAATTATAGAATGTATTTTACAATTTGAAAAGTGATAAATTAACTTATTCCTTATGATAATAGGGTTTTTGAAATTGGCACTGGTTTTGCAAAAGTAGTGAGTGAAAAGGCAAATCATAAAGGAGGCATTGCCATTATGGCTACAAGAGAAAATCTGCAACAGGTAGAGTATACGTTGCCTTATCAGCAATATGTGGACCCTCAAGTTCTTAAGGAAGAGAAGAAAAAAATTTTTTATAAAAGTTGGATTATGGTTGGACATACGAGTCAGGTAGAAAAGCCAGGTGATTTTTTTACATTTGACTTAGCCGGAGAGCCGATAATTATAACACATGGCACGGATGGCCAGTTACGTGCTTTTTATAACATTTGCCCGCACCGCGGTGCAAAAGTTGAACAAAAAGAGCGCGGTAACAAAAAAATCCTGCAATGTATATACCACGGCTGGACATTCAAACTGGACGGAAACGTACACAAGGCGCCAAACTTTGGCACAAATGCTCTGGATCGGCATAGCTGTATGACAGCCATTCGATTGGAAGTTCATCAGGCGATGATTTTCGTGAATCTGGATCCGAATACGCTTCCATTCTCGACCGTTCATCAATCTTTTGTAGATAATATACAAACGTATTCTTTTCTTGGATCTTTGAAACAAGCAAGGGAAAATCGCCGTATTGTTCATGCAAACTGGAAGGCAGTCATTGACAATTATTTGGAATGTGACCACTGTGCAATCGCTCATCCTGCGTTCTCTAAAAAATTCGATCTATCAAAATATAGTATCATTCCATGCGATACATTTTCGTATCAGTGTTCTACAGTGAGCGATGGTGAAGAAAATTCGGGTGCACGCTTTTATTGGGTATGGCCTAACCTGATGATTAGCATTTATCCTGGCTCAGGCAACATGACAACGAGTCAAATTATTCCATTAGATGAAGGGCGCTCATTGGCTATTTATCGCTATTATTTCGCTGACACGAATATAACGGAAGAAGAAGAGAAACTGATTCGATTTGTCGATGAAGTGAGAGAAGAAGATTTCGAGCTTGTGGAATTATTGCAAACAGGGTTTCATTCGCAAGCATTTGAGAATGGCATTTATTCTCCTACAGAACATGGCTTGCATGCTTTTCATCAAATGGTAAAAGAAGCGTTACATGATTAACTTTTGAAAGGGAAGCAATTGTCAGCTATCATGAATGGGTAGAACGCTACCCATTCTCGTTGGGCAGGCGGAGGTATCTGCTATATACATCTGATTTGATAAATCAACAAATGTTTATGGTGGGCGGGAGCGGTCGGAAAAAGCCACGCTGGCTTTTCTTCTGCCGGATCGCAGGGCGCATCCACCCTCTTCTTTTTTCCGAATTTCCTACCTCCAACCACACTCCACTGTCAAAATATCAAGTGTAATTTATATAGTATAATGGTTCAATGTTGAAAGCGCTTTATTCTGCAAAGGGGGAGCATACTTTATGAAATCATCTAATATAGATAAGGCAATTTTCTGGCCGGCTCTGGCGATTGTTGCTATCTTAACCATCCCGATATTTCTTAATCCGAAACAAGGGACGGCCGCTTTAGGGAAGATTCATCATGTTATTACGGAAAGCCTAGGATCGGTATATTTATGGGCGGTCATCGCTGCTGTCGTCTTTTTGCTTTGGCTGGCATTTAGCAAATATGGAAATGTAAAATTCGGTGATCCTGATACGAAGCCGGAGTTTTCGACGCCCAGCTGGTTGGCTATGCTATTTACGGCTGGGATCGGGGCAAGTATCACATACTGGTGTGGAATCGAATGGGCATATTATTACACTGCACCTCCTTTTGGCGCTGAGGCGAAAAGCATGCAAGCGATTGATTGGGCAGCTACGTACGGCTTGTTTCATTGGGGATTCAGCGCATGGGCGCTCTATTGCTTGCCTGCTTTACCGATTGCGTACAATTTATACGTCCGAAAAAAACCGAGCGTACAACTGAGCGCGGCTTGTGAAGGTGTTCTTAAAAAGGGAGCGGATAGCTGGCTTGGAAAGGCGATTGATGTTTTCTTTATATTCGGACTTATTGGTGGAATGGGCGCAGCTTTCGGCCTAGGTCTTCCATTAATTTCGGAGGCCGTTGCCGCGCTGTTCGGTATGACCCGGAGCATAACGCTGGATATTATTCTTATTATCATTCTGACGCTCATTTTTTGCATTAGTGCATACTTTGGTTTGAAAAAAGGCCTAAAAAGGCTGGCCAACATGAATATGTATCTCTTTTTGGCACTTTCTGTCTTCGTGCTACTGGCGGGTCCTACTTTATTTATTATTTCAAGGTTTACGGATAGTGTAGGTGTGCTGTTGCAGAACTTCTTCCGAATGAGTTTTTATACGGATTCTGTTGCGAAATCTGGTTTTCCGGAAGCCTGGACAATCTTCTATTGGGCTTGGTGGTTTACTTGTGCCCCATACATGGGAATATTTGTAGCGAAAATTTCGAAGGGCAGGACAATAAAGCAGATTATTCTTGCTGAGTGTATCGGTGGAACGATAGGCTGTTGGGTAGCTTTTGCTATATTCGGGAATACCGGACTTTATATGGAACTTAATAAAATCGTTCCTGTAAGCGATATCTTAGAGACGAAGGGTGCAGAGGCAGCGATTATTTCTATCTATCAGGGATTACCGATGAGCGGCATTGCATTATTAGCTATCTCAATTATCACGCTTATTTTTCTTTCGGCAACGCTTGACTCCTCCTCATATACTCTAGCAAATGTGGCTTCGAGGAAAGTGTCGTTGGATGAGGAGCCGGCTCGCTGGCATAAGCTGGTTTGGGCCCTTGCGATTGAAGTTGTCGCATTCTCCATGATGTTCAGTGGGGGATTGCATGCTTTGCAATCGGTCGTAGTCATTACTTCTGTTCCGCTTGTTCTCATCATGGCTATGTCTGCTATTTCACTAGTTAGATGGCTAAAGGAGGATGAGGAAAAAAATAGAGTTCATATATCAGACATAGGCGCAACGAATAACGGGCATGTTGAAAGATTAACATCATAAAGGCAACCGGCAAAATATCTGAGTCTTTCGGTGTAGGAAGCTCAGATGCTTTGCCGGTTTTTTTATATTTAGGCTGCAACAGTAAGACGATATATTCAAAAATTCATAAATGATTCATGATTAAATAACATTAACACCTTATTTAACTTTATTTGTATGAAATAGCTACCTTAATTCGTTAGATATATACCTTATAGCATTAAAAACCATGTGTTTAATTGTGCGTTTAGGTGTTTAGATACATTTTAGACCTTTTTGGTATAAATATTGCTAGGATAATTTGATTAAAAAATTTATAAAAGTAACAATTTTTATTGCTTAATTTCTCATGAAGAAGTACCGATAAAGTATCCGTTGAGCATTATAAACTAAAGAGGAGCGCATATATGAAAACAATGGGAATAAGAAACAAACTTTTATCGCTATTCATTATCATTGTAATTCTTATTTTAGTGACGACTGCTTTTCTAAACTATAAAAGCACGCAGCAGGCAATAAAAGAGTCGATAGGAAACGTGGGTGTACAAACGGCTTTAAACGTAGCACAAAGCATTAATGTTGCTACCTATGAGAAGTTTTTACAAAATCCGATAGAGGGAAGAGAATATTGGGAACTACGTAATCAATTAAATGATATCAGAGAGAAAACGGATGCTCTTTATATTACGATTATGAAAGTGGATAGTGAGGGAGCTGCCACCATTATGGTTGATGGACAGCCGAAAGGTTCGAAGGACGCCAGTCCAATTGGTGAAAAATCATTATCAGAACCTGAAATATTCAAACCTATACTTAATGGGGAAACAAATTATACAGACATTGGTCATAATGAAAAATATGGGGATTTTGCATCAGCTGTTGCTCCGCTAAAGAATAGTCAGGGAGAGATTATCGGTGCAGTGGATGTCGATATGAAGGCACAATTCGTAAACTCTGTTGTAAAAAAAGTTATTTTTTCTAACCTACCTACACTTTTGATAAGCAGTGTTGCGCTTTTATTCTGTACGAGTTTTCTTGTTCTCATTATTCTCAGAAAAAGCTTACGACCATTAGAATTTATAAGTGCACGAGCTGAAAAGATTGCTAAGGGAGATTTTACAGTAGATACTCAACAAACATTTCCTACTATTCAAAGCAAGGATGAGATTGGGCATCTTTCTCGCTCTTTTGATGTAATGGAACAGAATATTTCTCATCTGCTTCGGCAGGTTTATACAGCGGTTGAGCATGTCGCTTCAGCTTCGGACAATGTGTTACATTCCTCAAGTCAAGCCGGTGAAATATCCATGCAGGTTTCCCATACGATTAATGAAGTAGCTGTTGGAAATACAAGGCAAGCTGACCAGGTAAGTAGCATATTGAATATGATACAACAAGCAAATGAGCGTATTATGCTAGGATGTGAACAGGCAGATAGAAATGTTCAAAATGCCGGAGAAGCTGTTGCATTATCGGTAGAAGGAAATAAAGCCATTCATGAATCGATTGAGCATTTGGATATAATTATGCAAGAAACTTCTCTTGCAACTCATTCAATTCAAACATTAGGTACGCGCTCAGATGAGATTGGAGATATTATTAATGTAATTACTTCACTGTCTAATCAAACAAATCTTTTAGCTTTAAATGCCGCGATTGAAGCAGCTAGAGCCGGAGAACACGGAAAAGGATTTGCTGTGGTAGCGGATGAAGTAAGAAAGTTAGCAGAAGAATCAAATAAAGCAGCAGGACGAATTACAGGTTTAATCAAGGATATTCAAGGGGAAACCTTTGAGACGATTCGAATAATGGAAAATAACAAAGAGTCTGTTGAGAACCAGGTTACGCTCATCCGCCAAGGAGGACGAGCTTTAGAAGATATCTTAAAGAAAGTGAGTCAAACAGAGATAGAATCTAAAGAAACAAAGGATAATTTACTCAAAATCAGTAAAAACATTGAAGAAGTTCTTTCCTCTATTCAAGAAATTTCAAGTATTACGGAACAATCTGCTGCAGCTTCCGAAGAAGTGGCCGCTTCTGCTCAGGAACAAACACGTGCAGTAGAAGAGATAGCGTCAAATTCAAATGAGATGAAACTACTCTCAGAAAAGCTGAAAATAGAAGTAAATAAGTTTGTTTTATAAAGCAAAACTTTCATCAACAAAAAGCCGGCTATAGCTAGTGTAGTATAGTCGGCTTTTCCCTGTATTGGTCCTATATAAATTACACTTGATAGTTTGACAGGGTAGCGTGGTTGGAAGGAGGCAATTTAGAAAAAGAAGAGGTTGGATGCGCCCTGCGTTCCAGCAGAAGAAAGGCAAATGTGTCTTTTTCCAACCGCTCCCGCCCTTCCTTCTTTTCTTACCTTTCACCACAAGAATTTGTCGATGTATCAAAACAGATGTATATATGTAACGATTTTATGGAGGTTTATTACTTATTCGTAAACATTTGATAACCCTTTTTTTTACATAAAGTCGTATGCTATACGTATGATACGGATAAATGGAGGAATCATAATGTTTGCCAAAAAAGGAATTTCAATGCTATGTATAGCCAGTATGACAGTAACAGGATGCAGTCTTTTTTTACCGCCAGGTGATATGATTAAGTCGCCTGTATCTGCCTATGCTTCTACAACGAAGGACGAAAAAGCCTTCCATATTGTGAGTGAATTTCTACCGCCAAATGCGGAAATTATCAATCCACAAAATGTGCAAGAACAAAGGGGCATACAGCTCAAGGATATTAATGGAGATGGAAAAGCCGAAATCATCGCCTTGTATAAGGTAAAAGGGAATGAGGAGCAGCATCGACTCATCGTTTTACAGGAAGAGGAGGGCAAAGGGTGGAGCAAGCTACTGGATTATCGTGCGGAAGGGTATACCGCGGATTTCTTTAAATTTGCCGATATCACGAATGATGGAAAAGATGACATTCTCATTGGCTGGCGGCTTGGTGGTACGACATGCGGTTTGGACATATTCACATGGAAAGATAACCAGTTAAAAAAAATAGCGAGTGATTATTATAGCAAAATAGAACTCGGAACAGTGACAGAGCCAAACAAAAAGCAGGATGATAGAGTGACAATTGCGTTATGGAAGCATGATACAGGGGATGCCTTTGAGGTAGATGTCTTTACATGGGATGGAACGAAGCTTGCTCCGGCACCAGAGGCTTACCCCTATTACTTCAAAAAAGTAGTTCAGTATTATGAACAGAAGGTAAAGGAGATGCCAGATGCAGCCTTTTATTGGTACTATCTTGCAGATGCACAAGTAAAAGCCGGTCAACCTGAAAGTGGGATTAAATCTATCGAAAAGGCGTTATCTATCAAGCGGGCCCATCCTGACTATTATCCCGAGAATAGTCAATTAGAAAACGTGAAAAAGGCAGCCTTGCATATGATTGAAAACCAGAAAAAAGAGGGAGACCATAAAGAGTAATCGAAATTGTTAGACTTTGTTTGAAATGAAATGGTACTATCAAAGTATTATGGCATTAAGCGGTATAGTACCCCATCTTACTCATGTAAGACATAGAGGAGTGAAGAGTATGTTCAAACAAACAGTAAAAAGCGAACAAGATGTAGTAGGTGTTTGGCAAAGAATTCCCTCGCCTATCGTTTCTGAAATCATCTCATTGACGGACATTGATTTTGTGACGATTGATATGGAACATGGCCCTATTGATATTTCTGACTTACGTACGATGGTGCCGGTATATAAAAAAGCTGGAACACCTGTCATTCTTCGAGTCGCCTCCGCTGATTTTTCGTTTATTTCAAAGGTATTGGATTTAGGCGTCGATGGAGTGATGCTGCCGCAAGTGAATACGGCGGAGGAAGCGAAGCGTATCGTAGAGGCTTCGAAATTCGCCCCTCTCGGCCGAAGAGGGGTCGGGGGATCGTGCGCTGCCGATCAGTATGGAAAGGTAGATTTACATACGTTTATTCAGAGTGAAAATGATCGTGTACTAACCATTGTGCAGATTGAGACGGAGCAAGCGGTACACAATCTAGATGAGATAGTAGACGTAGATGGTGTGGATCTCTTTTATATCGGTCCGTTCGATTTATCGCAATCGCTTGGTTTAACCGGAATGATGGATCATCCACATGTAGTTGAAACCATCCAACGAATTATTGATAAAGTGCAGGAGAAGAACAAATCGGTCGGTATGCATGGAGTCAGCCTTGACTTTATCCGTTTCTGGAGAGAGCGGGGTGTTCGTTACTTTACGTATGGTATGGATAATGTGTTGCTTGCAAAAGGAATAGAGGATGTCTATCGATCTGTTCGATAGGGTAAACGGGAGGCTCCTGTTCTAAGGAGCCTTCCAAAAAGTTATACAGTAGCTATGGCTCTGTTAGCGCAGCTTAGATTTTTGCTGGTATCCTGTAATATATTTTTGTATTTTACGAATCGCGGTTGATTGATTAATTCCTAGCATTTCGGCAACTTTATACGAGCTTTTGTTCATTTCATATGCCCGGCGCACCAATTGTTCCTCCATTTCTTCCTGTGCCTGTTTCAGCGAACAGACATCGTGCACGGTGACAAAATATTTGTGACCTTCTTCTCCTGGATTCATGTACTCCACCAAATCTTCCATCGTTATCTCTTCTTGCTCGGCTGTAACGACCAGTCTCTCAATCATATTCTCCAATTCCCTTACGTTGCCTGGCCAATCGTAGTGAATAAGCGCATTTTCTGCCTCTAGAGAAAAATAATTAGCAAGGCCATACTTTTCGTTATATTTTTTTAGAAAGTAATCGATCAGGTAGGAAATGTCTTCAGGACGTGTACGTAGTGCAGGAATATGGATGGGAACGACGTTTAAACGATAAAATAAATCCTGACGAAATGTACCTTCCTCTACCATCTTTTTTAAGCTCTTATTGGTGGCTGCGATAATTCTCACGTCAATATCGACAGATGTAGTGCTACCAACCGGATCAACTTTGCGTTCCTGTATCACTTTTAAGAGTCGTACTTGTAGAGAAAGTGGCATTTCGCCGATTTCATCCAGGAACAGAGTTCCGCCATTTGCTTGCTCGATTAATCCTTTCTTTCCTTCTTTTCTGGCACCGGTAAAAGCGCCGCTATCATATCCGAACAATTCAGATTCAATCAGGGTCTCGGGTATCGCCCCACAGTTAATATGAATGAAGGCTCCCGTTTTTCTTGAACTTTGATTATGAATGGCTGTTGCAATTACGCCTTTTCCGACACCTGATTCTCCCGTAATGAGAATAGTAGAATCTACGCCCGCGATTTTGTTTATTGTTCTAATAATTTTTCTCATATTTGGTGATACGGCAATAATATCAGCAGGCTCCTGGAAACTTCGGAGTTCTTCTAATTCGGACTCGTATACCTTGAGTAATGCTTCGTTCCTTTCTATTTTTTCCCGAAGATGCTTGATTTCAGTTATGTCTCGTGAAGTAAAGATAATGAGGAAAATTTCCCCATCTTCCTTAAATACCGGATTAGCGATAACATGCACAATTTTGCCTGTTTTTGTCCGTTGTATCATCGAAACTTTTTCTTTGCGTTTTTTTACAATCGGATATAGGGCTGGAGAGAATAGTCCATTCTTTTCAAGTTCATCTACATTTTTATTAATGAGCTGTGAGGCTTCTATACCATAAAGCGATTCCCCAGCAGGATTAACTACAAGAACGTTTCCTTCGCCATCTGTCACAAAAATCTCATCGAGCGAGGAATTAACGATTGTTTCAAGGTGAAAATGAGACAGTTTGGTTTGATTTGGTTGTTCACAATTATATTGCTTCATAAATAAAAAACCTGCCTCCTTTAGCACACCATATTTTGTTTGATTAATTCACAATATTATAACATATGTGATGGGTAAGACTCGAATGACTGTATGCATTGCTTGTAATGCGTAAAAGCATTAATTTTCAGAGGAATGGAGAGAGAAAATAGGTGCATAGCGGGAAAAAAAGACTTGGCATAATCATTGCGTTGTTATACAGGGAAGAGACATTACTTATCAAGGGTGTTGATTATTAAGGAAGAGCGTTGGAAAAATGAAGGAGGAATGAAAAGGTGATGAAAAATATGTTTACAGATGATTTTGAGCGAGCAGAGTTGCAAGAGTTGGATAAGAAGCATTTTTTACATCCTACATCTTCAATTGAACAATTGCAGGAGCAGGGGCCTACGTTTATCTTTGCTGAGGGGCAGGGCATTTATTTGAAAGATATGGATGGACGCACAGTAATAGATGGATTATCCAGCCTATGGAACGTGAATATGGGACACGGTAGACAAGAATTAGGCGTAGCCGCTATGGAGCAAATGAGCAGTCTAGGATTTAGCTCTTGCTTTGCGAATTTCAGTCATGAACCCGTGATTCGCTTGGCGGCTAAAATCGCCCAACTAACACCCGGTGATTTGAACACGACTTTTTTTACTTCGGGCGGCTCGGAATCAAACGATACGGCATTTAAGATCGTTCGTCATTATTGGATACTGAAAGGGCAACCAGAGAAAAAGAAGATTATCTCACGTAAAAAATCGTACCATGGCGTGGCGATGGGGGCGACGAGTGCCACCGGCCTTAAGCCTTTCCGGGATTTTACAAATTCATTGGCTCCAGACTTTTATTATGTCGATAGCTTCTTGCCGGAATCGCTCCGGGACATGATTGAAAAGGAGGGTCCAGATACGATTGCTGCCTACATCGCGGAACCGGTACAAGGTACGGGAGGCGTCCTTCCGGCACCGAAAGAGTACTTTAAAGAAGTACGGAAGATATGTGATGAGTACAACATTCTCTTTATTGCCGATGAAGTCATCACGGGCTTTGGTCGAACAGGTAAATATTTCGGTATCGAGCATTACGGCGTAACGCCCGACTTGATGAGTATTGCCAAGGGAATTACCAGCGGATATATTCCGTTGGGAGGCGTCGTTCTATCCGAGCGAATCCATCAGGAATTAATCGAGCTTTCTTCCGGCATGTTCCTGCATGGGTATACGTATAGCGGACATCCCGTAGCATGTGCTGTTGCTCTGAAAAATCTTGAATTGATAGAACAGGAAAGGGCTGTAGAAAATGCAAGGATAATGGGCACACACATGCTGAAAGGATTTGAGCAATTACAGCAGAAGCATGAAATGGTAGGCGAGGTAAGAGGATTAGGTTTGATGGGAGCAATTGAACTGGTGAAGGATAAGGCGACGAATGAAAGATTTGCCCAGCCTGCCGCTCCGATGGTTGTTTCGGAAGCGATGAAGCGGGGGCTTATTTGCCGGGGGGTACTATATGAAGGAGCAGATACGCTTGTTTTTGCACCACCGCTCATTATTACAGAGCAACAAATAGAAGAAATGATCGATATTCTTCATGACTCCCTTACTGCCGTTGGGAAAGAAATCGGGCTGAAATTATAATAGGGGACATGAGGCATATCGAGTGAATAGATGGAGCCCTATATCAACAACAGGTATAGGGATTCCTTGTTTATAATATAGTTTGAATATTACGATATATGTTAACACACCTGTTGATTACCCATAGATTGGAAGGAATAAGATGCACGCATCGGCGTCTCGTCTTTTTCTCACAAGGAAGAGATACGGCCGCTTTGTGGCACCAAGGTCGGACCGGCAAAACATCAGGGTTTTTCGGATGTGGGAGACGAACCGCCGCCCGTTTGGGGCACGGTGTGGTGGCTATCCAATCTGGATCGTACTGGATAATCAACACCCTTGATATGTTGATTGTTAATACGAAGGTAATGGGGGAACCAGACCATGAATCAGGTTAAAACAGGCGAACACAGTGAAAAAGAGCGGAGAAAACAAGTTAAGAAAGTAGCCGTTGCAAGCGTTGTTGGTACTTCGATCGAATGGTACGACTTTTTCCTTTACGGTACAATGTCGGCGTTAGTATTTCCGAAGCTTTTTTTTCCGCAGGCCGATCCTTTTATTAATATTCTCCAATCGTTTACCGTGTTTTTTCTTGGCTTTCTGGCACGTCCGATTGGTGCTATGATCTTTGGACATTTTGGTGATCGAATCGGAAGGAAAGCAACGTTAGTTACTACTCTTATGTTCATGGGGATTAGTACAGTGCTCATCGGGCTCTTGCCTACATATGAAAGCATAGGAATGGCAGCGCCGATTCTTCTCATTTTGTTGCGAATGTGTCAGGGAATTGGAGTTGGAGGCGAGTGGGGTGGTTCCGTTGTACTTTCTACCGAGTGGAGCTCAAAAAAGAGGCGGGGATTAATGGGAAGCATGACGCAATTAGGCGTTCCAATAGGTTTGCTTACTTCTACTTTAATCATTACCCTGTGCATTCAGTTGACGGGAAGTGGTTTCGATTCCTGGGGGTGGAGGATTCCATTTATTCTAAGCGCGGTTCTTATCGGAGTCGGATTGTACATTCGTCTCGGCATTATGGACTCGCCGCAGTTTACCAGACTGAAACAGGAGAATCGTATTGTGGACAGACCGGTCCTGGAAGCGTTAAAGAAACATCCGAAAGAGATTGTGCTGACAGCGTGTGCCCGACTGGTGGAACAAGTGCCGTTTTATATTTTTACGACCTTTGTTATTACGTATGGTACGGAAGAGCTGAAGCTGGATAAACAAATCTTCACCAATGGCGTAATGGTTGCAGCTTGTATTGAACTTTTCGTTATTCCTTATTTTGCCCACTTATCGGACAGAGTGAACCGTAAAAAAATTTACATTCTCGGGTCCCTTTTGACGATAGTGTTCGCATTTCCTTTTTTTATGATGATAGATACAGGGAATCCCGTATTTATCATTCTTGCTATTGCACTCTCAATTATCGGCCCGGCTATGGCATACGGCCCGCAGGCCGCTCTTATTGTGGAAAGCTTCCCTATTCATCTTCGTTATACGGGCTCATCACTGGGTTTTCACTTCGCTTCCGTTATCGGAGGAGGAATTGCACCGTTGTTTTCGGCTTATCTATTCCATAAATATGGATCAACCAATCAAATAAGCGTTTATATCATTGTCGTTTGCATTATTTCTATCATTTCTGTTTTTATGCTAAAGAAAAATACGGCAGAAAATGCAGAAGAGAGAATGGAGAGTGTACAACAAAATTTATCTAACTATTCATAATTTAAGAAATTATTTAAAGATACGAGCAGGAGAGAGGAAGGTAAGAAACGAAAGCAAGGAGGAAGGGCTATGTTTGCGGATTTGGCAATATATAATGGGCAGATTGTTTCGATGGATCAGCGGCACAGTCATCATGAGGCAATGGCGGTAAAACACGGTCGCATTGTTGGCATGGGAGCATGGCAGGATATTACTCCTTTTATTGACAAACAGACACAGGTCATTAATTTGGAAGGCAGAACAGTGCTTCCTGGCTTTATCGACGCCCATCAACATATGATTTATTTCGGGACCAATTTGCTTAATCTTGATTGTGATTGTACATCCATCCAGGATATCGTACAGGCGGTGGAGGAGCGTGCAGCTTTTTTGAATAGCGATGAATGGATTCTGGGTTGGGGGGTGGATGAAGCGAAGCTTGAAGAGGGACGATTGCCCGAAGCTTCCGATTTTACTCACATTTCCAATCCTGTTTATTTGACACGCTTTTGTCTGCATACAGCGATCGTCAACGAACGCGCGCTGAACATAGCGGGAATAAATAGCCAAACAGAGGCTCCATCGGGTGGCGAATTATTAAGGGATACACAGGGAAACATTACCGGTGTTCTATGGGAAAAAGCGATGGATTTAGTGCAGCAAGCCATTCCCCCCTATACTCTCGATCAGATGAAACAGGCGATTGCTCTGGCGGATGAGAAATACGTGGAAGAAGGAATTACTTCGGTACATGAAGCCGGTATGGGCTTTCATACGGGATCGCTCGAAGAGTTTCAGGCATTTCAGGAGTTATCCCATGACGGTCAGCTTAAGGTACGCGTATACGGGATGGTGCTGGATACGTTCTTTTCTGAATTGAAGGCTATGCACCTTACGACCGGCTTTGGCAATGAACAGATAAAAATCGGTGCCGTTAAAATGTTTGCCGATGGTACACTAAGTGGCCGGACGGCAGCCGTTCACGAAGAGTACCTGGACCCTGCAGGGTTTCGCGGCATTCTGATGTATAAAGATGAAGAATTGGAAGAAAAAGTGTTGGCGGCTCACAGAGAAGGCTATCAAATCTCTATACACGCCATCGGCGATCGAGCTGTCGAACAGGTCATTATCGCTTACGAGAAGGCGCTTTCTTCCTATCCGCGCACCGATCATCGCCATCGGATCGAACATTGCGCCATCTGTAATCCTAATCTTATCGCTCGTATGCAAAAGCTTGGAATCATTCCTGTTCCCCAGCCCGGTATTTATTATTTGGCCGGAGATGTATACAATCGGGTCCTCAAACCTCAAGTGCTTGATGGATTTTATGCGCTTGCATCCTTTATGGAAGCGGGGTTGAAACCAGCCGGAAGCTCAGATTGCCCGGTCGTGCCAGCTTCTCCTTTCCTCGGTATGTATGCGGCGATGACACGCAAGACAAGAAGCGGAGAAGATATTGTACCCGAACAGAAGCTTTCGTTATACGAAGCGCTGCAAATGTATACGAATTATGGGGCATATGCTTCGTTTGCCGAACACGAACTTGGCTCTCTTGAAGTCGGGAAGTTCGCCGATTTTGTAGTTTTGCCAACGGGTTTTATGGACTTTTCTGCCGAACAGGTGAAAGATACGAAGGTGGAGATGACGGTTATCGGAGGAAAAATTCAATATGAGCGGGTGAGAAAGTATGCTGGTAATCTCCATTACGGATGAATTGCAGCCGCATCACATCGAACGGATCTCTAACCTGGTGAGTCCGATGGAGGTCGTAATAGAAAAAGATTTATATCAACCAGAAATTCCTATAGAGAATGCGGAAATTCTTATTACGTACGGGCATCAGGTTACAGGTGAGACGCTAAATCGAATGCCAGGACTCAAGTGGATTCAGATATTTCAGTCAGGAGTTGAACGGCTCCCTTTTGAAGAGATAGCGAAGCGGGAGATTTTATTGACGAATATTCGGGACTTTCATGGCATCCCGATGGCTGAGTATGTAATAAGCATGATTTTGTATTTTACTCGTTGTATTCCAAGGTACATTCAATACCAGAAAGAAAGGCACTGGTGTCGTCAGGAATATGTGGATGAAGCATACGGGAAAACCTTGTCCATCTTTGGCGCTGGGGCGATTGGTCAGTATATTGCACAGAGATGCCGGCAATTCGGCATGCGGATTCTCGGCGTCAATACGACCGGCGAGCCTCATCCTGATTTTGACGCGATGTTTTCCATGAAAGAAAAAACAGAGGTGCTTAAGCAGAGTGATTTTGTCGTGTTGCTTCTGCCAGCGACGGAGGAAACATATCACTGTTTCGGAAAAAAAGAGTTCGCAGCGATGAAACAAACCGCTTGCTTGATTAATATCGGGCGAGGAGTGCTTATCAATACAGATGATTTACTTGCCAGCCTGGATAGTAGAGAAATTAGAGGAGCGGCACTCGATGTTACGGAAGAAGAGCCATTGCCTGCCAATCACCCGCTTTGGGACAGTGAGCATGTCATTCTTACCCCGCACATTGCTGCCCGCACCTATCAATATTTCAACCGTGCTATCGATAAGTTTGCGCTGAATTGGGAGATGTATAGCAAAGGCGAGCAGCCGCCTTACTATGTAGATGTGAAGAAAGGATATTAAGGAAAAAACAAATTCTGATGTTTGGAGTGATGCATAATGGCGGAGTCATACGAGCGCGTTGAACATGAACAATTTATTCAGCAGAAAAGAACGATAGAAGAAGAACGTCTTCACCGGAAGCAATGTCTGGCGGCGTCTTTCCGTCTGTTTGCCCGGTTTGGCTACGATATGGGCGTCGCTGGTCACATTACGGCCAGAGATCCGGAGTATACCGATCATTTCTGGGTCAATCCGTTTGCTATGGACTTCAGTCGAATTCGTGTGTCGGACCTTGTACTTGTTGACCATGAAGGAAGAGTAGTGCAAGGAAATCAACCGATTAACCGGGCCGCGTTCGCCATCCATTCACAAATTCATGCGGTACGCCCTGATACGATAGCGGCGGCACATTCGCATTCGACGTATGGGAAAGCCTGGTCTACACTAGGTCGTCTGCTAGACCCGATTACGCAGGATGCCTGCGCATTCTACCACGATCATAGCGTGTTCGATGATTATACAGGTGTTGTGTATGAGGTGGAAGAAGGCATGCGGATTGCTGAAGCGCTGGGTGACTATAAAGCTGTAATTTTACGTAATCATGGGCTTCTTACTGTAGGACAGACGGTGGAAGCGGCCGTATGGTGGTTTATTTCAATGGAGCGGTCGTGTCAGGCGCAGATTTTAGCGGAGTCGGTCGGACAGCCGATTTTGATTGAAGAAGACAGTGCGAAGCGTACAGCGGGTCAGGTTGGTTTTCCGCAGGCAGGTGTTATCAATTTTCGACCGTTGTATGAACGGATTGTAAGGGAAGAACCAGATTTCCTAGATTGAGCAGATAAGAAAGCGGGGGAATGAAACGTGTGAACGGACTGGAAAAACAGGCGGCAGAGGCGGAGTTTGCAGGAAGAAACATGGATGCAGACGTGCGTTATACGTCAACATCCGGTCATTCGTAAGAAGTTAATGGTCTTTTGTTTTCTTAATGAAACACCTGCGTGCTATGTGAAGAGCGCAGGTGTTTATTATGCAATTAATTTTGGACTTCTTTATGTTCATTTACCAATAAGTCTGAAAGGAACTTTTCTCTATGTTGTAAGAAATATTTTGTGATTTGATAATGATCAGTCGCTTCATATTGTATTTCTTCAATGTTTTCATTATCAAAGCTTAGTATTGTTGCGTTTGGATACCCTAATAAAATTGGAGAATGAGTAGCTATTATAAACTGGCTATCGCCTTTTGAAACTAGATCATGAAGGACCTTTAAAAATGCTAACTGTCTTGCAGGAGAAAGAGCTGCCTCTGGCTCGTCTAATAAATATATCGCTTTTTCTTTAAAACGATGTAAAAAGAGTGATAAAAAAGACTCACCATGCGATTGTTTGTGGAGAGATCGTCCCCCATAATCCTTAAATCTTTTGGTATCCACCTGATCAATATGGGAAGCAAAATGATAAAAAGATTCTGCCCGTAGAAAAAAGCCATTTGTTATCTTCGGTAGCCATGAAAGTCTAATATATTCACCGAGTGCAGATTCAGACGCATGAACTTCATACATATTATTTCGTCCACCACCAGCAGTGTTAAATTCACACTTATCTGCGATCGCTTCCAACAAGGTAGATTTTCCTGAACCATTTTCCCCGACAAAAAATGTTACATTACTTCGAAAATCGAGTTCATGCAAGGATTTAATAGAAGGTATGGAGAAGGGATAGTGCTCGTAAGATGTAATATTTTCTCGAAGAAGTATCACCTTTTTTAAAAACATGGAATCACCTCAGCTTCAGTTTCTTGACCAAAAAAACAAGAACGTACGATCTTATTGTAATTGGAAAATATTATCTAATCAATGAATTTTTCAATTATAAACTGTTTGTGGAATTTGAATTCTTTCGTTTTTTATGGTACGATTCCAATGTCCCAATCATCCTATGTTTGGAGGTATGTATATGAAATTGAGGCAAGCGACCCGTTTGACTTTGGTGGAGCAGGTTGTTGTTCAAATTGATGAACTTATCCAGTCGGGCGAATGGCCGGTAGGGAAACGTATTCCAGCGGAGCCGGAGCTAGTAAAGCAGCTCGGAGTGAGTAGAAATACCGTGCGGGAAGCTGTGAGGGCACTCATTCATACTGGTCTTTTGGAGGCCCGTCAGGGAGATGGTACATACGTATGCTCATCGAGCGAGCTTGGTGCGGCATTATTGCGTCGACTGCGGCGTTCTAATATCGCTGAAACATTGGAAGTGCGGTATGCTCTTGAACAAGAGGCGGCACGTCTGGCTGCCGTACGACGTACACAAGAAGATATTGAAGTTTTGCGCGAATGTCTGGCAAGTTGCAGTTCAGCGAAAGATGTAGAAGCGTATATTCAGGCGGATATGGAATTGCACCAAGCTATTGTGAGTTCCACGCACAACGGATTTTTAGCTGATTTATATGAACATATGAACGAAGCAATAAAGATTTCTATTGGCAGCACAGTGGAGTATACCGTCCTTTCGGAGCTGCACGAGGACCTACAGCAGCACGATAAGATACATGGTGATTTAGTTACTGCCATTATTAACGGCGATCCAGAAGCTTCTGCCAGCGCTGTTCGTACACACATTCAGCTATCTCAGAACGTTCTGCTAGAAAAAGACAATAAGGAGAAATAACATGATTTCAGAAACGAATGTAGCCCATACACGCGATTACTCTCGTGCCGGGCTATGGCTGCTTATTTTAGGGATTATACTTGTAGCATCTAATTTGCGGGCTCCACTTACATCGGTAGGGCCATTAATCGGAGTCATCCGCGACGATACAGGCATATCGAATGCGTTAGCCGGCATGCTGACAACTTTTCCGTTGTTGGCTTTTGCGCTTCTTTCTCCATTTGCACCTAAAATTGCCCGGAGAATCGGGATGGAAGCGACATTGCTAGTAAGCTTGCTCGTTTTGACGGCTGGAATCCTTTTGCGTTCAGTGCCAGCAGTCGGAACGCTATTTCTAGGAACGGCCTTGCTTGGAATGGCTATCGCGATTGGAAATGTACTGTTGCCTAGCATAATTAAACAAGAATTTCCGAAGAAAATGGGTCTAATGACAGGCGTATATTCTGTTTCAATGAATTTATGGGCAGCCATTGCTTCAGGTATTAGCATTCCGCTTGCACAAGGATTAGGCTTCGGATGGCGTGGCTCCCTTGTACTCTGGGCTATTCTCTCTCTGGTTTCCTTGTTGGTTTGGTTGCCGCAACTTCGTTTTCGTCACCAACGTTCTACTGCCACACAAGGAACGGTCGCCCCTGCGGTTAATTTATGGCGTTCTCGTATAGCGTGGCAAGTCACTATGTTTATGGGCTTACAATCATTATGCTTTTATGTAATTATTGCATGGCTTCCTGAAATTCTGCACCAACAGGGGATTAGTCATTCATCAGCGGGATGGCTGCTTTCATTAATGCAGTTTGTTAGCCTTCCAGCTACATTTATTATGCCTGTGCTTGCAGGTCGTAGCTCAAATCAGCGTATGCTTGTCGGTATTACTTCAACTCTCCTATTTATCGGCTACATAGGGCTTCTTAGCGGAAGTACACTGTTCATGCCAGTATGGATTATACTGATTGGCATCGCGACGGGTTCCTGCTTTAGTCTAGCTGTGATGTTTTTCGCGCTTCGGACCCGCAGCGTGCATGAAGCAGCTGAGCTGTCGGGTATGGCGCAATCGATCGGCTATTTGCTTGCTGCCATAGGCCCTACTCTTTTTGGTTTTATGCACGATATGACACACGGTTGGAATATCCCCCTTATTATGCTTAGCGTTGTTGCTGTTCTTCTTTTTATTTTCGGATTTGGTGCTGCTAGCAGTGAGTATGTACTTTCGGAAGAGAAGAATATGAGGTAAGATTCTAATTGTGAGAAACATATTCATGTAAAAAGAGGAGGAAGAAGGATGTTTAACAAAATTTTGGTAGCGATTGATGGTTCAGAGATGGGGAATAAAGCGCTGGAAGCGGCAATAAGTATTGCGCAGGAACAAAATGCCCGTATTAGTCTATTGCATGTTGGTAGAGATGCGGTTACTTCTTCATATATGATTGGAGGGATTGCATATATACCTGAAGATTATATTGTTGAAATGGAAGAGTCGTTGAAGAAAGAGGGCGAAGCGTTGCTTAATGAGGCGAAAGCCAAAGCAGAAGCTGCGAGCGTACCTGCAGAAGCTTTCTATGTTAAAGGGGATCCAGCGCGCCAAATTCTCGATCGGGCTGAGGAAGGTGGATATCATCTGATCGTGATCGGTAGTCGGGGGTTGAGTGGTTTTAAAGAGATGATGCTGGGTAGCGTTAGCCATAAAGTATCTCAGCTGTCAAAATGCCCGGTTTTAATCGTGAAATAATAAAGTGTTCATAGAAAAAGCCTGATACAGCTTCTATATAGAGGAGGCTGCGTGTCAGGTCTTTTCTTTGCGATCACATAATGATATATAGCATAAATTCCGCGTTTTAAGATAAGGTATAAAGGTATGATAACGGGATAAAATTAACTTTTTATCCCGTTATCATACCTTTTTTTGAGTTATACGAGCAGTTGTTATTTTATATTTTACCTGAATTTATCTACAAATCCTTTGTTTTTAAGGGGAAAACAGATTTTTTGAAAAATTGGCATCGTAATTGCTGACATAGATAGGACAACGCAAAGATGAAAAGGGGGAGAACTTTTTATGAACAAGAAGCCGTCGTTTTTTCAAGCAATACTGCCCATACTGGCTATGTTTGCCATCCTTGTTATCGGTTATGGTATTTTCAGATTGAAAATCGAGCCGCTGCTCATTTGTGCCACAATTGTAGCGGCTCTTGTAGGCAAAAGCATCGGTCTTACTTGGGACGATATGATGGAAGGAATTATTGATAAGATTACCAAATCTTTATCGGCTATTCTTATCCTCATTACGGTAGGCATCTTGATTGGTACGTGGATGCTATCTGGTACGATTCCGATGATGGTCTATTACGGACTGCAATTTATTAGTCCGCATTATCTTTTTGTTACTGCTTTTCTTGTTACCGCCCTCGTTTCTACATTTACGGGAACCTCATGGGGTTCTGCAGGAACGGTTGGAGTGGCGATTATAGGGGTTGCCATGGTGCTGGGCGTTTCTTTGCCGATTACAGCCGGAGCTATTATCGCAGGCGCTTACTTTGGAGATAAGATGTCCCCTTTATCTGATACGACAAATCTGGCGCCAATCGCGGCCGGAAGCGAATTGTATGAACATATTCGCCATTTGCTATATACGACGGTACCTGCTTCTATCGTAGGGCTGATTATATACTGGTTTGTTGGACGAGGCATAGATGTATCGGGCGTTGCGAGAGAAAAAGAAGTAGAGGCTATGTTATCAACATTGGATGCTTTATTTAACTGGAATATTCTACTTATTATCCCGGTTGTTCTCGTTATTGGCGGAGCCATTAAGAAGCTTCCTACTATACCGGTGATGATAGCGTCGTCGGCGTTGGCGATTGCGTTGGGTCTTGCTTTCCAGTCCGTAAGCCTGGCGAGCGCATTCGAGTCGGTCGCAAACGGATTTAACATCGATATGATTAAGATGGAGGGCCTTAATACCGCTGCGATGGGAGATGATGTGAAAAAACTGCTGAATCGTGGGGGCATGAGCTCAATGCTGGGCACTGTACTCATTGCTTTCTGTGCATTCGCATTTGCCGGAATTATCTCAAAAGCAGGATGCCTGGAAGTCATTCTCGAGAAAATTAATGAAAAGGCAAAGTCACAGGGAAGCCTCGTATTTTCTACTGTGGCAGCCAGCATCACAATGGCGATTACGACAGGAAACTCCTACCTTTCAATATTGATTCCAGGGGAGTTGTTTAGAGACGTATACGTTCAGCGGGGACTTCATCCTAAAAACCTTTCCCGAACGCTGGAGGATTCCGGTTCTGTAGTTGTTCCGCTCATTCCGTGGTCGATGGCAGGCGTGTATATGTCTACCACACTGGGAGTGCCGGTACAGCAATACGCGCCATGGGCGATTATGTGTTACCTCGGATTGGTATTCGCCATTATTTACGGCTATACCGGATTTGCTATCGCTAAACTGGATAAAGGTTCGGACGATATGGATTTCCATGACGAACAAAACCTACAGGCCAAATAGAAAAAATAAGGAGAGAGTACTATGCTTACAATCATTAAGAATACAGATATTTATGCACCAGAACACCTCGGCACACAGGATATACTTATCGCAAACGATAAAATCGTAAAAATAGCCGAGAATATAGATGCGCACGGGTTGGAAGCCGAAATTGTAGATGGAGCCAATACGATTTGTATACCTGGTATTATTGATAGACACGTTCATATAACAGGCGGTGGTGGAGAGGGTGGGTTTTCCACCAGTACCCCTGAAGTGAATATGAGTACCTTGCTAAAGAACGGCATTACTACGGTAGTAGGACTTTTAGGGACAAATGATATTTCGAGAAGTGTAAAGAGCTTGCTTGCCAAGGCTAAATCATTGAATGAAGAAGGTATGACCGCTTATATCCTAACTGGAGGATATGGATACCCTTCCGCTACGCTAACCGGAGATGTTAGAGATGATATTATGTTTATTAGTGAAATTCTGGGGCTTAAATTAGCATTCGAGGATCATAGGGCTTCTCATATTACGAAAGAGGAACTGACACGGTTGGCTTCTTATGTCAGGGTCTCATCCATGCTTTCCAGAAAAACCGGTTTTATTCATCTTCATATGGGAAGTGGCAAGCATTTCTATAATATGCTGTACGATATTGTGGGAGAGAACGGCCTGCCGATTACGTTATTTAATCCAACGCATGTAAACAGAACCGTTCCGCTACTGGAAGCTTCCGCAGAGTTTTGTCGTAGAGGAGGCAGCGTAGATATTACATCAAACATTGGGATAAGTCCAAAGGATAGCGTGCTGTCCGCAAAAAAAGCGCTGTTATTTTTACTGCAAAACGGAAGCAGCATCGATAACATAACAATCAGCTCGGACGGGAACGGCAGCATGCCATTGTTTGATGAGGATGGAAGGCTTAGCGGCATGGGTGTGGCTGGCTTCGAGCCTACTATGGACACGTTAAAAGCCCTTGTTTTGGAAGAGAACATGGATTTTGCTGAAGCACTGAAGCCTTTTACATTGAATCCGGCAAAAGCACTAGGAATTTATCCGGCAAGAGGTGCAGTACGTGAGGGATGTTTTGCCGATATGGTTCTTTTAGATAAGGAACTCAACATTAAAGACGTGTATGCAAACGGTCAGGCATTTGTAAAGGAATATGAAGTGATTAGAAAGGGGACGTTCGAGTAATTTCTGAAATTGTGATGCACCATATGTTAGCGAATTGACAAATAACAGCTAAAAGATAAACTGAATTATAGATGGAAACAGGTTGTCTTTGAACAAATAAGCCGCATCTCCCGTTTGCAATTTGGGTGTAGCGGCTGTTTTTGTTAGAGGAAAGAGGGGCTGAACATGAAAGAACTAATCGTGCTTTCATTAGGAGCGAATACGTTAAAACACGTTATAGTTCAGTTGAAAAAATACGTAGGTGCAGATGTCCAAATAAAAGGATACTGCATTGAAAATAAAATAAGTGAGCATTTTGCGGGAAAACTGGTACTTGTTACGAGCGAACTACTATGCAGACTGGTGCCTGAACATGTGGCAGATGCTTCTAAAATTATCGTGGCGCGAAGAACGCTAAGCTATGAAAATATAGATAAAATGCTGCGTCTCAAAGACGGATCTGAAGTATTGCTAGTCAATGATATGAAAGAAAGCTGTATAGAGGTCATGGAACAGCTTAAAAATCATGGCTTCGAAAATTTTGTATACTATCCGTATTATCCTGGAATTGAAACCTATAGGAAATGCGCGATTGCCATCACTCCCGGCGAGAGTAATCTTGCTCCAGAGGAGGTTGAGCAAATTATCGACATAGGCACAAGACAGATAGATATTACCACGATAGTCGAGATTATGGGAGAACTGGACCTTATACCTACGAGAGGCTCGATCGCTTCTTCGGAATTCGTAAAAGAAATTATTGAACTTACAAAATCATTGTCCAGATTGAATCGAAAGCTCGATGATACAAATGTGCTCTTGTCAAACATATTCGATAAATTTCCTAAAGCTCTTTTTTTCTGCGATAAGGATGAAAACGTATTGTACTATAACGAAGAAATGAAGAAGATCTTCCCTGGCCTGTCGCTTCTCCACATGAACATACGAGCCATATTAAATTCAGATTTCAGCTTGGCTGAAACAGGGGATTCGACGGGTGAGATTCTGGAGTTAAATGGAAAAGACTATATCGCATCGATCGATACAGTATGGAACGAAAACGACAGATTAGGCTATCTTTTAATGATGGAGAATTACGCGAAATTCAAAGATTTGGACACCATGCTACGTTCCAAGCTCAAAAAGAAGGAGCATGTTGCTCCCTACCACTTTGACAATCTTTTTTATAAGGATAAAAAAATGGAGAGAATGGTAGAGTTGGCTAAGAAAATTGCCAGAAGGGATTCTACTGTACTGATACGAGGAGAGAGCGGAACTGGAAAAGAGCTGCTGGCTCAGGCCATTCACAATTTTTCGGCGAGAAGGAACAAGCCATTTGTAGCAGTAAACTTTGCTTCCCTGTCGTCTTCCATACTGGAAAGTGAGCTTTTCGGATATGAAGAAGGCGCCTTTACTGGAGCGAAAAAGGGAGGGAAGACAGGGATGTTCGAGGAAGCGCATGAAGGTACGATTTTTATGGATGAAATTGGTGATACGCCTCTTGATCTGCAGGTCAAACTGTTGCGAGTACTACAGGAGGGCGTTGTAAGACGGGTCGGCGGAAACCGTGAAATTCCGATAGATGTGCGGATTATTACAGCTACGAACGTAAATTTGGAAGAGAAAGTGGAACAGGGACTTTTCAGGCAAGATCTGTACTATCGGTTGAATGTGCTTCCCATCCATACGGTATCCCTGCGGGAGCGAAGAGACGATATTCCGTATTTACTGCTATATTATATAAACCGAGTAAGCGAGCAGGAGTATAGTAGCCTAGAAGAATATATGACACAGGAAACAATTACGTTCATAAAAAATCATCCTTGGCCGGGAAATGTAAGGGAGCTTATGAATGTAGTCGAGTATTTAGTGAACATAAAAGAGGAGAGGGCGATAGAAAAATCAGATCTTCCCACTTATTTGCTTGAAGAAGCAGAAAAAGAAACCATAGACAGAGAGCAACAGGTACAGCATGCGGAGCTTTCGGAATCAGACATGATTTTATATATCATCAGCAAAAAATTTGGGATAGGGAGAAGAAAAATAGTGCAGGAGCTTGCACTCAAAGGCGTAAACATGGGGGAAGGGAAAGTGAAGACGATTATCAAATATCTTGAAAGCAAACAGCTAATAGAAGTGAAAACAGGTGCTAGAGGATGCATGCTTACTGAAAAAGGAAAAGCGTATTTACATGGAAGATGAATGAAGCCTCAGTAGAGAGAATTCGAGAACGGGAGATGAAGAGTCTCCCGTTCAGCATTCTTTGTCCTTAGTCTATATGTTGACAATATTTTCGGATGAGCTTAGAAGCTCTTGTTTGGCTAAGATGTAAATCATTGGCCACTTTCCTGGAACTGCCCCACTTTTTATATGAATTGACGATCAGCTCTCTTTCTATCTTTTCTACGGCTTCATCGAAAGAGGCAGGAAACGATGAATGAGAGTGGACTTTAGCTTGTTGATAAATCATCTCAGGCAGATCCTGCACCCCGATCATGGAATCAGTCGTAACAACAAGCCTCTCCATAATGTTCTCCAGCTGCCGGACATTTCCTGGCCAGGAATAGCCAACCATAAGATCAAGGCATTCCTGAGAAATTAACCGATCGACCCCATATTTGTGATTGAATTTATTGAGAAAATAATAGGTTAAAGGAATAATGTCTTCCGCTCTTTCGCGGAGCGGTGGAATTTTGATCTCGATAACATTCAAACGATAGTACAAATCTTCACGGAAGAGCTTTTTTTCCACCATGTCGAGCAAGTTACGATTAGTGGCTGTAATAATACGAATGTTTACTTTCTTCATTTCTCTGCCGCCAACCGGAAGGAATTGTCGCTCTTGAATGACCTGCAGTAGCTTGGCTTGAATTTTTGGTGAGATTTCTCCAATTTCGTCAAGGAAGAGTGTACCGTTGTGTGCCGATTCTATCAGGCCGATTTTCCCCGCTTTACTGGCCCCGGTAAAGGCACCCTGTGAGTAGCCGAATAGTTCTGATTCCAATAGTTCCTCAGGAATTGCAGCACAGTTGATTGCCAAAAAAGGCCCTGATCTTTGTTGGCTTAGGCTGTGGATGTATTGTGCAAAAACCCCTTTACCTGTTCCGGATTCTCCTTGAATAAGAATGGTGGAATCAACAGATGCGATTTTCGAACAAAATGCAAGGAGGTTTTTCATTTTTTCACAATTAGTAACAATAGGACTTTCCGGTGCGTGTATGTCATTGTCCTCTTGGTTTCTTTGTTCGTTTGGATAGCTGATCCTTTTGTAATTTGGCTCATGTGCGGTAATGACTACAAGCTCAATTTCTTGTGCTGTATTTAAAAGCGGGATCGCTGTCGTAACGAGTTCTCCGCCATAGTATGTCGTTTGCTTAATTGTAACCGCTTTTTTTTCCTGGAACACAAGTGGAACTATAGATGGGGTCCAATATCCTTGCTTAAAAAACTCTTCGTTCGCTTTTCCGATTACTTCAGAACGCTTTAGCCCGTAATGATTTTCGAATACTTTGTTGCAGAAGACGATGCGTCGGTTCTCATCAAGAACATAAATTTCATTTGAAGCATTATCCAGGATTTTTTCCAGCATATCTATTCGCATTTCAATCGTATGATGATACATTTCTTTCTGCATAAGGCACCCCTCCATAAGAAAACCGAATCGAAAACAACTCGTAAAGAAGTAAAAATAACTCAAATTAATTAATATTAAGAATATTATTACTGTGAAAAGCCGTTTAAATCAAGAAAAAAATGTTGGCACACAGCTTGCAAATATGAAAGGGTGTACTCTTCAATCAGTATGTATTCAATTTTATAAACGTATGACATATACGCTAAAAGGAGATGGGTGACTCAGAGTGTAAGCGATTTCTTGTTTTAAAGGCATTGAGTTATTTCTAGTTCAATCTTACAAAAAAGGGCGATAAGTGAAAGGGGAACGTATGATGGCAAACCAAGTACAAGTAAATGATACCTCTACTATGATAAAAACGATTCCGTATCGATTATATACGGAACCGCAGGTTTTAAAAGAAGAACAAGAAAAAATCTTTGCCCGCTCCTGGCAATTTGTAGGACATAGCAGTCAAGTCCAGAAGCAGGGAGATTACTTCACTTGTGAAGTAGCCGGGGAGCCGATTCTTGTCGTTCGGGGGAAGGACGATCAAGTTCGTGCATTCTATAATGTATGTCCGCATCGGGCAACTAAATTAGAAAAGAAAGAGGAAGGAAATAAAAAAATCCTGCAATGTGGTTATCATGGATGGACGTTCAATTTGGATGGATCTTTATATAAAGCACCCAATTTCAAGAATACGGATTCTTTCTGTGAAGGGGAGGCCTGCCTCCGTTCCGTACGGCTGGAGATGGAAGCTTCCATGATTTTTGTGAATTTGGATGATGACGCTTTACCATTGGCTGAGAGCTATGGCGACTTTTTTACATCTCTTAAGGATGTTGAATTTCTGGGTGAGTTGAAAAAAGTATGGGAAAAAAAACGTGTCATCAAAGCTAATTGGAAGGCGTTTATCGATAACTATCTGGAGTGCGATCATTGCCCGATTGCCCATCCATCGTTTGTTGCTACTTTGGATATGAGTCAATATTCCATTGTCGCATGTGAGAATTACTCCGTGCAAGGCACGATCGTCAAGCCGGATAAGCAATATGGAAGCGTGGAACTTAATAAAGCGGAGTTTCAGGGCGGACGTTTTTATTGGCTATGGCCAAACATGATGGTGACGATTTATCCGGGCTCCGGAAATATGACTGTCATTCAGATGGTGCCGATTGATCATGAGACTACGTTAGGAGTGTATCATGTTTTCTTCCGCGATGAGAATCTTACACAGGAAGAGAAGGATTTGTTGGCGTTTATGGAACAGGTTCGGGATGAGGATGTAGAGCTGGTAGAACTAGAGCAAATCGGTTTCCGCTCCCGTGCTTTTAAGGAAGGAAGATTTTCTCCAACTGAGCATGGAGTGCGCCAATTCCACGATATGATTCGGGAAGCGTTGGATATAAAAGCTTAAAAAGAACATACAAGCGAAAACATGAAAGGAAGGGATGTATAAATGAAAAAGCATTTATTTATTAATGGAGAATGGGTAGAGGCAAAACAATACAGCCCGCTATATTCCCCTTATTCTGAAGAAGTGATTGCCGAGGTTCCGGTAGCTACAGAAGAAGAAACGGAACAGGCAATTGCTTCGGCATACCAGGCCAGAGAGGTTATGGCGAAGATGCCTGCTCACCAGCGTGCGTCCATTCTGAACGAGTTGGCCCGTCTGCTTGCGGAGCGGGAGGAGGAAGTTGCTCGCATCATCGCATTGGAAGCGGCAAAACCGATTGCAATGGCCCGCGCAGAAGTTGCTCGGTCTGTTGAAACGTATAAATTCGCGGCCGAAGAAGCCAAACGGATTCACGGAGAGACGATACCGCTCGATGCAGCACCCGGCGGAGAAGGCAGGGTGGCCTATACTGTTCGTGAACCGTTGGGGGTAATCGGAGCCATCACACCGTTCAATTTCCCGTTGAATCTTGTAGCCCATAAGGTAGGACCGGCCATTGCTTCGGGAAATACAGTTGTCCTAAAACCGGCCACACAGACTCCGCTGTCAGCCTTTTTCATTGCCGAATTGCTGCAGGAAGCTGGATTGCCTGCCGGAGCCCTGAACGTAGTTACGGGCTCCGGCAGGGTAGTCGGAGAGAAGATTGTAAACGATGAACGAGTGAGCGTCATTACATTTACCGGAAGCCCTGCTGTTGGTATCGGTATCCGTAATAAAGCAGGACTAAAGCGAACAACGCTAGAGCTGGGTTCGAATGCGGCGGTGATTATCGATAAAGGGGTAAATATCGACAAAATCATTTCGCGTTGTGTATCGGGAGCTTTTTCTAACCAGGGCCAAGTCTGCATTTCTTTGCAGCGGGTATATGCTCATGATACGATTTATGATGAGTTTGTAGAAAAATTCGTAGCGGAAACCGAAAAACTGAACATTGGGGATCCGCTTCAGCCGGATACGTTTGTTTCTGCGTTGATTTCACCTCAGGATGTGCAAAGGGCATTGCAGTGGATTGAAGAAGCTGGACAGGCCGGAGCGAAAATCGCTACAGGCGGAAAAGCAGAAGGAAATGTGCTTTATCCGACGGTTGTTTTAGAAGGCGATGCAAGCTTGAAAGTATCATGCCAGGAAGTGTTTGCTCCGCTTGTCGTAATCAACCGGATCGCTTCCGTTCAAGAGGGGATTGATTCGGTGAATGATTCTCGGTATGGTCTGCAGGCAGGAATCTATACCGATAACGTGCATACCGCTCTGGATGCAGCTGAAAAGTTGCATGTCGGTGGAGTAATGATTAACGATATTCCGACCTTCCGAGTGGATCATATGCCTTATGGGGGCGTGAAGGAAAGCGGAACCGGACGTGAAGGAATTAAATATGCGATAGAAGAAATGACAGAGCTAAAGCTAGTTATCTGGAATCGAAACTAGTGTAAGCATTGTGCCTTTCTGTCGGAACAAAGGAGAGAAGCATATGAGCAAGATATTAAAAATTGCCGTCATCCCTGGTGACGGTATTGGCCCGGAAGTTATCGATGAGGGGATTAAAGTCCTTAAGAAGATGGCGGAAGGGAGTGACTTCTGCTTTGAATTTACGCATTTTCCATGGGGATGTGAGTATTACGCAAAAAACGGAAAAATGATGGCGGATGACGGTATTGAACAGCTAAAAGCGTTTGATGCAATTTATCTGGGAGCTGTAGGCTACCCGGGAGTGCCTGATCACATTTCGCTTTGGGATTTGCTGCTAAAAATACGAAAGGAATTTGATCAATACGTCAATATTCGTCCTATTACTTTGCTACAGGGAGCCCCTTGCCCTTTGCAGGAGGCCAAAAGGGACGATATCAACATGCTGTTTATCCGGGAGAATAGCGAAGGAGAGTACGCTGGTGCCGGTGATTGGCTGTTCAAAGGAAAGCCGGAAGAAGTGGTCCTGCAGACTGGTGTCTTCTCACGTAAGGGAACGGAGCGAATTATTCGTTATGCCTTTGAAACTGCCAGGAGGTTGAATAAATCACTGACCAGCATCAGCAAAGGAAATGCGCTAAACTACTCGATGGTATTCTGGGATCAGGTTTTTGAAGAGGTGAGCCTGGATTACCCGGATGTGCAAACTCATTCGTATTTGGTAGATGCGGCTAGTATGTTTATGATTATGCAACCAGAACGATTTGAAGTCGTCGTAACTTCCAATTTATTTGGAGATATTCTGACTGATTTAGGTGCCGCTCTTGCGGGTGGACTGGGCCTGGCCGCAGGAGCCAACATTAATCCGGAAAGAACCTATCCTTCCATGTTTGAACCGATTCACGGCTCCGCCCCGGATATCGCGGGAAAAGGACTAGCGAATCCTCTTGCGGCTATGTGGTCAGCCAGTCAGATGCTTGACTTTTTCGGATATGAACAACGGGGACGTATGGTGTTGGATGCGATTGAACGACTGTTGACAGAGAAGGAAACACTAACTCCAGATATGGGGGGCACCGCTTCTACTTCAGAAGTTGGAGACCGCGTAGTTCAGCTTTTAGCTGACATGTTGAATCAGGCGAGTATTCCAGATAACCGGTAAACAACAATCACAGGGGGGCTTTGTATACACCTCCCTCTTTTTTTTAATTTTACGTATGAACGATTTGTATACATGTATATAGCTTATTTTAGCTATATACTGCAGTACATTATAACCCGTGTACTATTTTTTTTTGAATAGAATAAGTCGTAAATACTTAAATGTTGACAAGAGAGGTCGTATGTACTACTATAACAATGATTATCATTATCACTTAATGAGTCGGATGCTCCACAAGAGCATTCTTCTTTTTTGACATTAATTGATAATGAATTTCATTATTGGTATTGGAAGGGGAATATTGATGAATCGCATGGTGAAAAAAGGAACAGTAGCTTTGCTGGCGGTATCGCTTCTGATTACACCAGGCACCGTTACGTATGCCCAATCGAACGGTCCTGAGGAATTGGTACGTGTCTGGGAGGGAGCATACGGGTTGTCCGTATCGGTCGATAAGGTCCATACGTTGCTGGCGGGAAAAATGGACGCAAACTTTGTGACTACCGTAGACATTGAAGAGCTTGTGGCCGGAACGTTTTTGCCTGGAAGAAAAATTACTTTCTCGTTGCCAAAGGGGATAAAATCAGAAAGTAAAATTAATGTTTCCCATAATAGTGATTTGAAAATCGAAACGACAACAGGCAAAATCACTATTACTGTACCTACTAATCGTCAAGAACAAAAATATCGTTTGAAAGCGACGATGAGTTTAACGGCAAGAGTGGACAAGAAAGGGGAGATGAAAGCGACGATTAAAGGAAATGGGATTACCGCACATGATATTTTAATCGCCAAAGTCGAGCCGACAAGCCGTATCGAATCGGCGGCAAAGCCGGAATCCGTATCTTTGTTGCTTGGTAAACAGCGGCAAGCAGCTCCTGATCTTTTGTTTACTGAAGAGGTAAAAGGCGCTTTTCGAAAGGAAGGAAATGCGGATATTTCATTTTATCTTCCGCACGAAGGAATATACTTCAGCGAACCACCTACGGTCGATGTAGTACAAGGCGATCTTGAAATTGACCCGCATTCGGTTCAAGTATTGGATAATCGAACCGGTGAACATGAGAATATCATAACGTTCAAAATAAAAAAAGAGAGCACAAAACCTTCTGTCATTCGAGTATCCAATATGAAAATTACTACGAACCGTATGATAGCGGACGGAACATACAATCTTACTGTCCGAGGAGATGCTCTATCTCATACATCGCTCCTGGATGACTCGAAGAGTAAACAGTTCCCGTACGTAACTCAATTCCCGTACGTTTCCGTTAACTATCAGGACAAAAGTGAAACGAAAAGAAACGAGATTTTATTGACGCCAGGAAGCTTGAATTATTATGAAGGAAAAACAGAGAAAAAAATGTCCTCCCCCTCATACATAAAACAGAACCGCATATACGTCCCGGTAGATTTCTTTATTGATACATTAGGGCTGCATGAAAGCCATGTTCTATGGAGTGATTCCGATCGGGTGCTTACACTTTTGAAAAATTCGACCATTATACAGTTGGACGCGGACAAAAATATTGCAAGACTAAATCAAGTAGATATCCCGCTTTCTGCCGAAATAGAGAAAAAAGACGGAAAAATTATGGTTCCACTGACGGATATGGCATCTCTAGTAGGAATGAAAACGAAGTGGGATGCTGCTACAGGAAGCATAGTACTTAACCCTTCTTAAATGAAGATAATCTCAAGCAAGAAGAAATAGAGAAACATATGCATTTATCCATTGATAATGATTATCTTTTTTAATGTAGATGGAGGTGAATTGGAGCGTGGTAACAGACCAGGTACTGACCCCCCATATACCGAGAACAATAAAGTACTCTCGTATTGTGCTTGCGGCTGCACTCCTAATCATAGGAGTTGCATTGTTACTTGTTGGTTTTGGGATCTCTATCTCCTATGGCGCGGCTGATGTCGGTGTAATGGATGTATGGAATTCACTCTTTTATTTTGACGCCAATCAAGCTCCTCATCTGCTTATATATGAATTACGAATGCCGCGGGCGATTTGCGGCATATTGGTGGGCGCCTGCCTTGCTGTTTCCGGTGCAATAATGCAAGGCATTACCCGTAACCCACTTGCAACACCATCCATTATGGGGCTGACACAAGGATCGGGTTTGGCGATTGCAGTAGCGATGATTTTTTTGCCGGCTGTCAGTCATTATGAAATGGTTATCTATTCGTTTATCGGTGCTGGATTAAGCGTCGCTATCGTCTACGCTATTAGTGTCATGTCGCCAGGAGGAATGTCCCCTGTTAAGCTTGTGCTTGCCGGCACCGTTGTAAGTGCTTTATTAGGTGCACTCTCATCTGGCCTTGCGATCTATTTTCAGGTCGCACAGGACTTGAGTTTTTTCTCTGCCGGTGGATTGACAATGATCCGGTGGCCGGTTTTGGACATGCTTATTCCTATAAGCCTGCTTTGCCTTGCTCTTTCAATTGTAATTTCACGTTACATCACGGTTCTTAGCTTTGGCGAAGAGGTAGCTACCGGGCTAGGTCAGAGACCAGTATTGATCAAAACAATGAGTACTATTCTTGTGCTTATGATGACAGGAGCCGCAGTTTCGGCAGCAGGGGCAGTCGGTTTTGTCGGGCTTGTGATTCCTCATATTATTCGTTCGCTAGTAGGAGTAGACTATCGTTTGATTATTCCATGCTCCGCAGTCTTTGGAGGCGTGCTTGTTACGTATGCGGATATTTTCTCAAGATGGATTAACGAACCGTATGAGACACCTATTGGAGCCATCACCGCGGCGATTGGCGTACCATTCTTCCTTTACCTCGCACGCAAGGAAGGGAGAGGGCTATGATGCGGTTGGCTCTGTATGGAAGACCAAGATTTGTAATGGTAGTGTTGCTGGCTATCATTGTTGCGGTATTTTTTATTAGCCTAAATTCAGGTTCTATAACGATTTCCCCGCTTGAAGTGCTGAGGACGTTGATAGGGAGAGGGGATGAACAGCAGGAGCTTGTTCTGTTCCAATTCCGACTACCCCGCATGATTATTGCTTTGTTAATCGGTTTTGGACTTGCTGTATCGGGTGTCATACTGCAGGGATTATCGAGAAACGCATTAGCAGATCCGGGTATTATGGGCATTAATGCAGGAGCCGGTCTGGCAGTTGTCCTGTTTATGTATCTTGTTTTCGAGTCCAAAGACGTACAAGGACTTTCGACGATGACGATTCCATTCTTTGCTTTTTGTGGTGCGATAATCACAGCCTTTCTAATTTTTATGTTCGCCTGGAAAAAGGGAATTACGCCTATCCGTCTCATTCTAGTTGGGATTGCTGTAGCGGCTGGTATTGGTGCGGTGAATACCATTCTTTCACTAAAATTGGCCGGTGAAAACTTTATGTATGCGACCATATGGCTTACAGGAAGCCTATGGGGAACGAGTTGGACATTTGTTATTGCTATTCTTCCATGGATTCTTATTCTCGTTCCTTATGCTATTATGAAAGCTCGTTATCTTAATGTTCTGAACCTTGGAGATACGATTGCGACAGGTGTTGGCGTATGTGTCGAGCTGGAGCGGCTTAAGCTGATACTTGCGAGTGCGGGGTTGGCGGGAGCCTGCGTAGCAGCAGGGGGCGGAATCGGGTTTATCGGCCTGATGGCTCCTCACATTGCAAGACGTTTGGTAGGCCCCAAGCATCAAGTGTTGATTCCTACGGCTACCCTTGTTGGCGCGCTTCTTCTGTTGACAGCTGACTTGATTGCACGAAATATCCTTGTACGTGCTGAGATTCCGGTAGGAATTGTTATTTCGATTATCGGTGCACCATATTTTCTATATTTATTAATGAAGACAAAAACATAGTAAAAAACGAAGAACAATAGTATTAAATGATATGAAAAGGGAGAGATATACGATGAAATTGTTCTTTAGAATGGCGTTGTTTTTTATTCTTGCTTTGGTTTTCATAGGATGCGGCCAACAGGGGGCAACCTCGACCGCAGGAAGTCAGGGAGATGCAAGCAAACGGACGGAAGCGGTAGAACCAAAGGAAGAGGGATTCAGAACCGTATCGACCCAGAAAGGAGAAGTTAAAATTCCAGCGAATCCGAAGCGAGTCGTAGAGCTTGCCAATTCAACGGAAGAGTTATTGATTATGGGTATTAAGCCGGTTATGTCTTCTGCTCTTAGCAACGGTAAAATTCCTCCATATCTCGAGGGTAAACTGGATGGCGTAAATGTGGTGAATGCTAATTCAGTAAAAGTTGAGGACATTCTGGCGATGAAGCCAGATTTAATTCTTCTTAGTGCACGAACAGAGAAGCTGTATGAACAGGCCTCAAAAATTGCTCCTACAATTCAGCTGCAAGGGGATTTTTATACATGGCGTGAACGTTTTCCAGAACTGGCTGCTATTTTCGGCAAAGAAAAAGAGATGAAGGAATGGATGGCGCAATACGAGGCAAAAGCGAAGAAGATCGGAGATGAAATCAAAGCCAAAACCGGAAGTGAGACATTTGCGCTTTATGTATCCAATCAATCTCATTACCGGATATATGGCAAAGCGTTAATTGGAGATGTATTGTTTACCGATCTGGGATTGCCTATGGCAGAAGGAACACCGACAAAAACGACAGTGGAGCAAGTTTCTCTTGAAAGTCTTTATAAATATAATCCAGATCATATTTTCCTTGGATATTATGCTGGTGGTGGCGGAAATACGCAAGCCAATCTAGAAATCGCAAAGAAGAAAAATGCAGATTTGCAATCGAGCGAGCTTTTTAAAAAGTTAAAAGCTTATGAGACAGGCAATGTATATTCACTCGAATACGCTACATGGTCGCTTGGAACATACCCGCTTGGCAAGGAACAGGCACTTGAAAAAATCCGCGATATTATTTTGAAGAAGTAGTACGTGAAAAAATAGCGACATTCTACTGATGAAGCTGAGATAATTTGCTAATAAATTATACACCATACTTTATAAATAGCAGAAAGAAGCTGCCTAGGATGAGCAAGGCAGCTTCTTTTTATATTGGTTGGCCAGTTCATTAATAGGCCGACCGAATTGTTTGAAATAGTTTAAAAAGCTGACAATATCCTATAACTATATACATCTGATTTGATACATCGACAAACTCTTGTGGTGAGAGGTAAGAAAAGAAGGAAGGGCGGTGGGTGGGAGCGGTTGGAAAGAGACACGTTTGCCTTTCTTCTGCTGGAGCGCAGGGAGTATCCACCCCCTTCTTTTTCTGAATGGCCTCCTTCCAACCACGCTATCCTGTCAAACTATCAAGTGTAATTTATATAAGTAGTCGACTAAATGATCGAGGAGGGTAATAGAAAAAGTATATGGAAGCAATATCATATAGTCGTGTCATATATTGACAAAGTGTGTTTGTTCCTTTAGTATAATATATTATAACGAAAATGAAAATCATTATCATTTATTTACATATCAAATGAAAAGAAGCAACATATTATACGAAGGAGTGTCTTTATGGGTCATTTATATACGGAAAGTTTGTCGCTGGCTTATGTAGATCAGTTGATCGTTGAGGAGTTAAATCTGAAGATTCCAGAAGGGAAGATCACGGCTCTTGTTGGTGCAAACGGTTCGGGAAAATCTACGATTTTGAAGGCTATGGCCCGCATTCTTCAGCCGAAAGACGGAACGGTTTATTTGGATGGAAAGGCTATCCATAAACAATCGACGAAAAAAGTAGCACAGCAGCTCGCTATTCTTCCTCAAAATCCGGAGGCTCCGTCCGGATTAACAGTGACAGAATTGGTCTCATACGGACGCTTTCCGCATCAAAAAGGGTTTAACACAGTAAAAGAAGAGGATCGCAGAATGATTAACTGGGCGATAACGGTAACTGGTATGAGTGATTTTGCCGAGCGCGCAGTAGACAATCTCTCTGGAGGTCAGCGACAGCGCGCTTGGATTGCAATGGCACTGGCTCAGGGAACAGGTATTCTTCTGCTGGATGAGCCGACCACGTTCCTGGATATGGCTCATCAATTGGAAGTGCTGAAATTGCTCAAGAAGTTGAACGAGGAGGAGGCTCGCACCATTATTATGGTCGTGCATGATCTCAACCACGCGTCGCGTTTTGCCGATCATGTGGTAGCGATTAAGAAAGGGAAAGTAATAGAAGAGGGAGCGCCGGATGAAGTAATGACCCATGAGGTGTTGGCTAAAGTATTCGGGATCGAGGCAGATATTATTTCTGATCCTCGAACTGGGGTTCCAATTTGCGTTCCGTACGAATTGGCTAGATAATGGAAGAAGCGCCGCAAAGATACATTTCTTTGCGGCGCTTTTTTGTAAAGTTATTTCGTCTCAAGAATAACCGTGTTGGCGTTGCTCATAGGCGGCAAGCTCATCGTCATAACAGGTCCGTAATAGGCGGTTACTTTGTCCCCTTTTTTTACTTGTTCCTTGTCTACTGCTTTACCGTCTACTGACAGAACATTCGTTTCTTCATTGAATCCTAATACGACATCATTTTCTACTTTGTTGTCGGTGGCTCCATCCACATGTACGAGCGTATTACCTTTGCCTTCACGGATTTCTGTAACCGTTCCAGTTACTTTACCTAACTGTTGAAATACAACAATACGTTCGGCATGTCCCTGTGGCGGAATGCTTTTCGTCAGTTTTGGACTGTAGAAAGCTTGCACTTTCATATCCTCTTTTATATCTTTTGCTGTAAGCGGTTTTGAGGTAACACCGTCGATAATTTCCGTTTTGTCATCGATGTTCAAAGCGATCGAGCCATGCCCGCTGGTAGTAGTTGCTTTTCCCATAACATGCAGTGCTTTACCGTCTGACTCAAGGTCTCTTACTTCCGTAATGACTCCATTCGTTTGCAGCATATTCTGCACGGCATCTTCAGATGTGGAAATCGTGATGACACCTGTTTCGTCTACGGTTGTCTTCATCTTTAGAACTTTTTCCGCAAAGCTTAGCGGGACATACGTTCTTCCATCTTTCAATTCTGGCGTTTTTCCGAGCTGTACCAGCATACGGGCTACATTATAGCGGTCTTCTCCGATTGTAAGGGAGAACCATTGAGCTGCACGCTGCAATTCTACCGATTTCTTTTCTTGATTCCATGTTACTTTGTATTCAAGTGCTTCCGTTAGAGAACGAAGCGGTATCATAAGCTCATTTTCTGAGCTATAAACAGACCGATCTTGTAGTGGCTTACCGTTTACCACAAGTATGTAATTCATTCCGTTAAACGAATCCTGCGGCATACTCACAATAGGGTGTGCCGCAGGTTTTTCTGCCTGGGCAGCTACCGCTCCCATACTTCCCAGAAGCAAGCAGCTTGTTACGCACATTCCAATCATTTTTCTCATGACGTCATCCTCCATCTCTTGGTGTGTTTTTGATTTCTATAGTACAGACGGGGACAAAAAGAAAAAGTGTGCAATATAAACCAAAAAAGCTACAATATCAATTTAGAAGCAGCTATACCGTTCATTCATGTCTTTTATTTATATAAATTACACTTGATAGTTTGACAGGGTAGCGTGGTTGGAAGTGGGCGATTCAGAAAAAGAAGAGGTTGGATACGCCCTGCGCCCCAGTAGAAGAAAGGCTAACGTGTCTTCTTCCGACCGCTCCCGCCCATCGCCCTTCCTTCTTTTCTTCCCTCTCACCACAAGAGTTTGTCGATGTATCAAATCAGATGTACATAGTTATATGAAAAAAGGAAATATGCATCTGTATACGTATATGCGAAACCTTGTCTGACCGGCATATTTAACACCATAGGAAATTTATACTAGGATAAATTTGCCTTATATTTAGTATTTATACATTGTAAAATTAAAGTTAAACACTATATATAAGTTGCTAACAAGTTCTGAATAGCGGCTCAATTTGGGGGAATGAAAGTGGAGAGAATCACAGAGTATAGAAACTGTAAAAATTGTTGGTGGGCAAAGGATATGGAATGTACAAGAAAGCTATGCTGTTTTAATAACCGGTGGATAAATGACCCCACCTATTTATGCTATGCATGGCGTCCGATAAATACCGAAGAAAAGCATGCCTATCTGGATAAGTATGGGTATGAGCATAAACGAGTTGGAATTATTCCGAGATTGCAATAGAAATTCAAGCGGTTGATAAATCCCTTTATGTATACAGTAGAGAGATAAGAAGATTACTGTAGGCTTGGAGGGATTTTTTATTGTATGGTGAATACTGTGATAGACGGGTAAGAATACAGTAAGGTAATATACGAAACGAACAGGAGTGGAAAGAGAGACATGAGTATAGCAGATATCATATATAAGGATTTAGTCAGCGACATACTAGAAAACGGAGAGTGGGATAAAGATCAAAAAGTACGGACGAGATGGGAGGACGGTACGCCGGCTTATACGAAAAGTGTCATTTCAAAGCAGATTACATTCGATAATTCAGAGGTGCCTATTCTCACGACGAAAAAGGTGGCTTGGAAATCTGCTATCCACGAGCTTCTCTGGTTTTACGTCAAACGGACAAGCGATTGTGCATATCTTGACGAAAACAATGTCACCATATGGAAAGAATGGACAAGCGCCAACAATAACATTGGTAAGGCGTATGGTTATCAGCTCGGCAAGCCTATTATGCTGAAAGGCAAAATAACGAATCAGGTTCATCACTTAATTGAAGAACTGATGACCAATCCCGCATCCAGAAGGCATGTTATCTCTTTATGGAATATTGACGATCTTGATCAGATGGCATTGTATCCTTGCGTTTGGAACAACCAATGGCTTGTTAAGCAGGGAAAACTGCATCTTATCGTTCAGATTCGGTCTAATGACCTGGCCTTAGGAAATCCGTTTAATGTATTCCAATATTACGTGCTTCAAAGAATGATGTCCCAGGTTACAGGGTATGAGCTGGGCACACTAACGTTCAATATTAATGACTTACATATTTACGAGCGTCATATCCAGCCTCTGCAAGAGCAAATCCAGCGTGAAGCATATGCTGCACCTGAGTTGCGTATAAATCCTGACGTTAAAAATTTTGATGATTTTACGATTGATGACTTCGAGTTGGTCAATTATCAATACCATCCTGCAATTAAAATGGAGGTCGCCATTTGATGCTATCAATGATTGTAGCTATGGATGTAAAGAGAGGAATAGGCAAAGAGAATAAGTTGTTGTGGCATATCTCAGAGGATCTGCAATATTTTAAAAAGCTCACAAGCGATCGGACTGTAATTATGGGAAGAAAAACTTTTGAATCGATTGGGAAGCCGCTTCCTAGAAGAACGAATGTCATCTTAACGAGGGATGTATCCTACAAAGCAGAAGGGTGCCTTGTTTATCATTCGGTTGATGATGTCCTCTCGCAATATATAAAGAAAGAGAAAGAAGAAGTTTTCATTATCGGTGGAGAAGAAATCTATCGCTTATTTTTGCCTTATGCAGATAGGCTGTACATTACACAGGTAGATGGAAATTTCCACGCAGATACATTCTTTCCGGCCGTATCAAGTGATGAATGGGAATTAACATCTCGACAAAAAGGAGCACAGGACACGCCGTGCACGTATTATTTTGAGATATATGATAGAAAAGCGTCAGAATCTCCGAGAGTACATAGGTAATTTCTCTAAGAATAGAGAAAAACAAAAGAGGGCATCGTACCCTCTTTTGTTTGCCTATGTGAAGTCATCCGAGATAGCTAGCTTTTTCAACTTGCGATACAAGGTACTGCGCCCGATACCAAGAGCTAGGGCGGCTTGTGAAATGTTTCCCTCAGTTTTTTTCAAGGCTTCCATAATGATATGATTTTCTGATTGCTTGAGTAGACCGTCAGTTGTATTGTAGTAAGCTGCATACTCAGAAAGGATATAGGACGGGAAATGAGCAGGTTCAATAACATCACTATCTGCTAGAAAGGCCGCTTCGCGTAATGCGGCAAACATCTGCCGTATATTTCCTGGCCATACATATGTCTTGATTAATTGTTCGGTTGCCAAAGAGAGAGAAAGAGATTCTTTCTGCAATTCCTCTTGTACGTTCCGCAGCAAAAAACGGGCGATTTGCAGGCGATCTTCACGTTCGCGAAGTGGAGGCAACATAATATGTATCCCCTGCAAGCGGTAAAAAAGATCAGCCCGAAAACTGCCATCCTGTACCTTGCCCCATAAATCGGTATGTGTTGCGGCAATAATTCTCACATCTAATTGAACGGATTTCGAACCGCCGATTCGGGTAATAGTGAAGTTCTGTAACACCCGCAGTAGTGCTACTTGCATCTCTGGTGGCATCTCCGCAATTTCATCCAGAAATAATGTTCCGCCATGCGCCAATTCGAATTTTCCAGGCTGTCCTGATTGTCTGGCTCCTGTAAAAGCTCCCGCCTCATATCCGAATAGCTCGCTTTCCAACAAACTTTTCGTTACAGCGCCACAGTTAATCGCGACAAACGGATTGCCCGATCGCCTGCTTTCTTCGTGAATTGCCTGACTGACCATATCTTTTCCAGTACCGCTCTCACCAGTAATAAGGATCGTATAATCTGTTGCTGCTGCTTTCTTTGCTAGACGAATAGCGTTCAGAAAACGGTTATCAGTACCGTATAAATTACCAAATGTACACGGAACTGTTCTATTTGTTTCTCCAGAATTTTGTCTGCGCTTTTTAGGAGACGTATGAAAAGAAGGGCGTGTATCAAATAACACGGAGCCTAGCAATCGATTATGTTCGTTTATTTTACTGCAAAGTGTAACAGGCGTGCGTGTATGTATTTTACCAGATTGGAAAAGAAGCGGCTGAACACCGGAAAACAGCTCTGAAAGCTCCACATGTCCGATGGTTTCGCCGGAAAGCTGTAGCAGCCCTCGTGCCTCGCGGTTCGCTCCGGTTAAAACGCCCTCGGCGTTTACCGTAATGAGCGCCCGGTGCTTGTTTTCATGTTCTGATTGAAGTGTAAGAAGTAACTGTTTATTGGAACGCTGGATAAGAATCCAATCCTCTAACTCTCTTGCGATAGCGTCTACGATTCCAAGAAGAGAAGGATGGTACTTATCGCGATACCCGCTTATGTTAAGTGCGGCGAGGAGATTGCCTGCCGGATCGAAAATGGGCGAGGCTGTACAGTATAGCATGTGATTTGTCTCCAAATAATGCTCCTTACCTACTACAGCGATCGGTTTTTGTTCGACAATGGCTGTTCCCGCCGAATTCGTGCCCCGTGCATGTTCAGACCAGCAGGCACCTTTACGTACATGAATTTTTTCCGTATCTTGTAAAAACATAGGATCGCCAATGCTTTCCAGAATGTATCCTTCATTATCAGAAATCGCTGCAATGGAGTGAGAAGCTTTCAACCAACTGGACAAGCGTTCGAGCGTTGGATTAATTTCTCGAAGAAACATTTCTTTTTGTTTCCTATATTGCTTGAATTCAATGTCCTCCAGTATGGCATACTTGGCTGCTGATGGGTCTACCTTGTACCGTTGACTGCGTTCCCATGATTTTTTTAGCCAGGTATCAGTTGGTCTTGTCACGTTTCCCACCCCTATTTAAATATTCTAACTATTAAAAACATAATACTATGACAATGCTTCTTTTCATAGATTAAAACTTCCTTTATGTGTCATAAAAGAACATTACTATCTCATTATGACACAGTTGCGAAGTATAATTTCTTGATGTTGAAAGCCCTTTCAATTGGCATGGAACATGCAATAAGTAATGGGTAGACGCACAAACAAAAACATAGAGGAGGAAGCAAAGTGGAAAAAACGACTGCTGTTTTACTTGATTCGCGCGTAGAAGCTTTTTTGCAGGGCGGTCCTAAAAAGTTATTTATCGGCGGAGAATTCGTCGAATCGCTCTCCGGCAGAACATTTGAGACTGTGAATCCGGCTACAGGGGAAGCGATTATTACTGTATATGAAGCGGACAAAGAAGATGTAGATAGGGCAGTCGAGGCAGCGGACCGTGCATATAGAGATGCATGGTCAAAAGTAACGCCAAGTGAACGAGGCAAGATGCTCTGGAAACTCGCTGACTTAATAGAGGAACATGCAGAAGCACTGGCTCAACTTGAAACACTGGATAACGGTAAACCGATTCAAGAGACGCGTCATGCTGATATTCCACTTGCAATTGATCACTTTCGCTATTATGCCGGATGGGCGACGAAGATTCATGGGGAAGTAATCGATAACTCGGCAGGTACGAGCCTGTTTACGTATACGCGCCGCGAGCCGGTCGGAATCGTCGGTCAAATTATCCCTTGGAACTTCCCGTTATTAATGGCGACATGGAAGCTGGGTGCTGCTCTTGCAACGGGGAACGTCGTCATTTTAAAAAGTGCGGAACAGACGCCGCTCTCGGCGATTTATCTGGCGGAATTGATTCAGGAAGCGGGCTTCCCGGAAGGTGTTGTCAATATTATTACAGGCAATGGACCGACAGCCGGTGCTGCGATCGTCCAGCATTCGCGCATTCGTAAAGTCGCATTTACAGGATCAACCGAAGTAGGGAAGACCATTATGCAGCAGGCGTCAGGTAATTTGAAGCGTGTGTCGCTTGAGCTAGGCGGAAAATCGCCGAACATTATTTTTCCGGATGCGGATTTCTCAAAAGCGATTCCAGGTGCATTGATGGGAATTTTCTTTAACCAGGGACAGGTATGCTGCGCAGGTTCGCGCTTGTTCGTGCATAAAAAAGTGTTTGATAATGTGCTGTCAGATATGACAAGCTATGCTGCTCAGCTAAAACAAGGCCCCGGCCTGGATGAATCCACCCAGATTGGACCGCTTGTATCGAATGAGCAGTTTACACGAGTGTCCGATTATTTGCAAAAAGGGATGGAAGAGGGGGCCAATCCTCTTACTGGAGGCAAGCCTGTAGAAGGTAACGGGTACTTTATCCCTCCGACTATTTTTGCCGGTGTTGAGGATTATATGTCCATTGCCAGAGAAGAGATTTTCGGTCCGGTTGTCGCCGCGATGCCATTCGACGATGAGGAGCAGATCGCAGATATTATCCGACGTGCCAATGATAGTGAGTACGGACTTGCTGCGGGAGTATGGACGACGGATGTACGGAAAGCGCATAAGGTTGCGCATGCGTTGGAAGCGGGTACGGTGTGGGTGAACTGCTATAACGCACTGGATGCGGCCGTACCATTTGGCGGGTATAAGCAGTCCGGCTTTGGTCGCGAGATGGGCTCGTATGCACTTGAGTTATACACGCAGGTGAAATCCATCTGGGTGAACCTTGATTAAGATTCATAGATGTTATCAACTATAAATAAAGGGAGGCAAACACGATGAGAGCTGCACAAATTCTTGAACATAGAAAACCGTTGAGTATAGGTGCGGTACCGGACCCGACCCCGGGGTTGCATGACGTTATTGTTCGAATCGAAGCATGCGGTGTATGCCGGAGTGATTGGCACGCCTGGATGGGAGACTGGGAGTGGATTGGCTTAAGCCCACAGCTTCCGATTATTCCAGGTCATGAATTTGGCGGGGTAGTCGAAGCGGTAGGAAAGGAAGTGAAAAACTTCCGTCCGGGCGACCGGGTTACCGCTCCCTTTCACGAAGGGTGCTCGCACTGCTCGAATTGCTTGGGTGGACATTCGAATCGGTGCGACAATTTACAGATTTTTGGCTTCAGCTACGATGGAGCGTATGCAGAGTATGTAAAAGTACCTCAGGCAGATTTTAATCTTGTCCGGCTGCCTGACGAAGTGGATACGATAACGGCAGCGGCAATCGGATGCCGCTATATGACCGGCTATCATGGAGTAATGCGTAGCAATGTAAAGCCGGGCAACTGGCTTGTTGTGTATGGAGCTGGAGGGGTAGGACTGTCTGCTGTGCAGGTAGGCAATGCGGTTGGCGCCCAGGTAATCGCAATTGATGTGGATGACGCCAAGCTGGAAAAAGCGAAGGAGGAAGGCGCTACTACCGTTGTTAATGCTCGCCGGGAGAATGTCGTTGAAGCGATAAAAGAGGTAACCCAAGGAGGAGCACACGCATCGATTGAAGCGCTTGGCATTCGAGAGACGATTCTTAATTCCGTCTTGTCGCTTCGTAAGGGGGGAAGACACGTGCAAATCGGCTTGACGACAAAAGATGAAGGCGGTCTGGTTGGTCTCCCGGTTGATGCGATTACCGCAATGGAATTAGAAATTGTGGGAAGTCTGGGCAATCCACGTTCCGAGTATGATGGCCTGCTATCGCTTATCGCTCGCGGTAAACTTAATCCGAAATCGCTTGTGTCGCGAGAAGTTGCTCTTGACGATGTATCGGTTATTCTCGATGACATGACGAATTACAAGACGTTTGGTTTTAATGTAATTACACAGTTTAGCTAACGTTAGACAGAGGTATATATAGACAGTGAACTCATATTAATGAAGCAACTCATCGATAGCCTCAAGTTCGCTTACTAATTGCTCGACCTCGGTTGTGTTCAACAGCAAGGGGATTTGATCGTTAATTGTTATTGTGTAGGAGTGCTGGCTACCTTTTGTTTTTGTAAGATAATTACGAATCGCCTGTAACTGACGATGTTTGATGACGGATTGTGCGGGAATGTTTTTAATCTTCGTTACGGTAAATTCTTTCGCATCATAATTGAGTTCGCCAGAGAAAATCGCGCCATCAACGTGGCGCTGGACCCTTTCGTTTTGAGGCGCAGGTATATCCTGCGCCTTTTTTGGTTTTGTCATACAATAGCACCGCCTTAGCTAATGAGAGTACAATCAAGTGTATCGTTCGTTGCCTTCAGCCCAGTCTGAAAATAATCCGCTGCCGTTGCAGCCTGGGCAATCGTAGTTGTTCATATAATAAAATTCGGGCAGCATGACCGGGTTAAACCCTCTTCCACGGCAGTCTGGACATTTACCCTGCGCCCGCATGTCCGCTATTTTTTTCTCATGCCTTGCTGTCTTCCATTCAGATATTGCATTAAAGAAGCCCACTTCATCCACCTCAAATTTCTGTTTTATATTATCATGTGGAAAAAATGGAGATTTTATCCCTGACTATATTGACTTTTGTGTAGATAGTTATATTAATTGTATGTTATAGTTATAATTGCTATAGCAACTATATGGAGGGAGGAAACAGATTGAAGCTTGATGATTCCTTAGGATTTATTTTAAATAATGCAGGACGGAGAGTAGGTCAGCTTTTATCTATCCGTTTTGAATCATATGGCATTACAAGAGAGCAGTGGATCGTATTAAACAGGCTAGCCGAACGAGATGCTATAACCCAGAAGACTCTAGCAAGGCGGGTAGAAAAAGACCAAACGAACGTAACGAGAATTGTTGATCAGCTAGAACGGAAGGGGTTAGTTGAGAGAAGACCGAACGTGGAAGATAGAAGATCTTTTTTAGTATGCATAACGGATGAAGGACGGGCAGTAAACGATAAGCTAATCCCAATTGAAGCCGAAGTAATTGCGAACGTTTTAGAGAACATATCCGAAGAAAAAATAACGGAATTCAGAGAGGTACTTAGACAAATAACAAAAAATGCAAACACGCACATCAAGGAAATGGAGAGATAACCGTTGAAAAACGATAGATTATGGAACCGGGATTTTGTTGCTGTTTGTATCAGCAGCTTTTTTTTATTTATGACATTTTATTCGTTGGCTGTTACGCTTCCCGTATATGTCAAGGATACGCTTCAGGGAAGCACCCAGCAAATCGGGCTTGTGATGACGTATTTTATCATTGCGGCTGTCATTTTTCGCCCTCTGGCCGGAAAATGGATCGATGAGCTGAATCGGAGAAAAGTTATATTTATATCACTTGCTTTATTTATGATCTGTAGCTTTGTGTATGTAGGAATAAATAGCCTATCTGCTTTATTTGTCCTGCGTTTTCTGCATGGTGTCGGATTCGGAATCGCCACGACGGCAACTGGTGCAGTTGTTATTGATATTATACCGGACCAGCGAAAAGGGGAAGGGATCGGCTACTTTAGCTTGTTTATGAGTCTGGCGATGGTCATCGGACCTTTTGTGGGACTTACAATTATGACGCATTATAGCATTTACGTACTGTTTGTCGTATGTATTGTTTTTGCCGTGTTATCCTTTGTAATCGGGATGAGTGCTCGCATTCCCGAGCGTGCTCCGCGAGAGAAAGCGAAACAGTCCTGGCATTGGAAAAGTCTTATTGAACCAAAGTCGATTCCCATTTCTTTATCGGGAAGCGTTCTGGCGTTTTCTTACGGAGCTCTTACAACATTCATTTCCATTTATGCGAGAGAACTCGGTATCGAACAGGCTGCCAGCTATTTCTTTGTCGTATTTGCTGCAATGATTGTATTATCGCGTCCTTTCACAGGGAAGCTGTTCGATCGGATGGGGGAACACATTCTTGTCTATCCGGGTATTACATTGTTTACGATAGGTATGCTTGGATTAAGCCAATCACACACTACTTTCATATTTTTATTGATGGGAGCACTAATCGGGCTCGGATACGGAGCCCTTCTGCCAAGCTTTCAAACGATCGCCATTAAAGCTGCACCAAGCCATCGGAGAGGGCTTGCGACTGCTACCTATTTTGTATTCTTTGATTCAGGGTACGGAATTGGCTCATACGTTCTTGGTATTATCGCAGAAAAAACGAACTACCATACGATGTATTTCGTTGCCGGTATTGTCGTTGCCTGTACCACATTGCTGTATTATGGGCTTCATCATCGGAAAATGAGAACAGTACCTAAGAAGGTGTATTCCTAATGTAAACTGTGCCAAGATTGTCACAGCATTTTTACGCAGATAGGCTACAATAGGGATGAGAACAGCTTTTCCATAACATAAGGGGGAGACAGGGATGTTCAAAAAAATACTTGTAGCCGTTGATGGATCAGAAATCAGCAAAAAAGTAATAGAAACGGCAGCTGTTGTGGGGAAAGAGAATGAAGCCGAAGTCATTCTTTTACATGTGGGGGAAGAAATTAATTTATATTTGTATCCGTACGCCAGGGGCCAGCTTCTTTCGGCACAATATAACCAAGAGTATAATGAAACCGTCCAAAAGCAGGCCAAGGAATTGCTTCAGATAGCCAAAGAAAAAATCCAAGCGAACGGTATTCATGCAATCGATGTGTATGCATGTGGAAATCCTGCACAAAAAATCATTGAGTATACAAAAGAAAATCCGATAGACCTTGTCATTATCGGAAACCGCGGGCTTGGTCCTTTCAAAGAGATGATGCTAGGAAGCGTCAGCCACAAGGTTTCGCAATTGGCAAACTGCCCCGTCTTAATTGTGAAGTAGAACGTCTTATAAATAAGCCAGGCAAGGATTCTTTACTCCTTGTCTGGCTTATTTTATAGAATAAAGCTTGATTAACAATTTCATTTTCTTGTAGAGGCGGTGTGTATAAATGATTAACGGTGCATACAAAATAACTGTTGTTTTTGTTCGGGTGTGAGTGAATTCTCAGCAAACGGAAACAGTACGGTTTCTTCTTTTGTAAAATGAAGCAGAAGGATCTGGCAGGCATCCATTAGATGGATGGCCGCTTTTTTTGCGTTTTCTAATGGAGAGGAGACAAATTGTTCAAATGTGGAAAGCAGTTTTTTCGCTTCTTCATGTTCAAGTTCCATTACATTGACAGGTCTAAAATCCGAACCCACTTTTTGTTTTAGCATGGTAAACAAGCCCTTTTCCTCTTTTTCAGAATGCAATTCGAGCTTTAGTCTGAATGCTTGTTCCTTCATGAAGAGGGCGAGGAGCATTCGCAGTATTTCCGGGTCATGTACGGGAACGTCGTTGCGAAAGAGTTGTCCGGCATCATCGATAAGTTCGCGCATGTTCTGGCGGAGCGGTTCGTGTTCATCAAGCAGCTGTTGGATGGCAGGACAGTAGGAAGCAGGCCTGGCCGCTGCTTGGGAGCAGGAAAAAGCCTGGGTTTCAGAAAACATCACGCATTCCTCCTTACAGTATTTGTATGGGTTGTACCTTTACTATATAAATGTTTGTTGCTGGAGGATGTGATTATCATCACAGGTAGAGAAAAGAAAAAGTAGTAAAATACTACGTATTAATCTATGCACATCTGATTTAATACATCGACAAATTCTTGTGGTGAGAGGGAAGAAAAGAAGGAAGGGCGGTGGGCGAGAGCGGTCGGAAAAAGACATGCTGGCCTTTCTTCTGCCGGGGCGCAGGGCGTCTCCATCCTCTTCTTTCTCCATCCCTCCTCCTTCCAACCACGCTCCCCTGTCAAAATATTAAGTGTAATTTATATAGATACAGAGCAGGAAAGATATTATCTTGTGTTCGACACTGGTGTTACTGACGCTCTTCGCCCGATCCCCTGTGCCGTGATAATGCCCAGAACACTTGCTAAAAGCAATGCCATAAATAAAATATGTGAATTGAGGACAAGCCCTACCAACGTAGAGGCGACCATACTTCCAAAATAGCGGAATGTGGAAAAAATTCCGGATGCGATGCCCGCCATACTTTTATCGACCGATTCAAGGGACGATGTCTGCATGCCTGGTGTTCCAATACCAATGGCTAATCCGCCCCAGAGAAGCGTAAGAACAAGATAGCTGATCGAGCGTACGTCGCTTAGGAAGAAAAATAAAAGATTGGCTCCTGTCATGCAAGCAAAGGAGAGGCTAATGATTTTGCGGCTCCCGAATTTACTGGTTATATGTCCGCCTATCCATCCCGCTACTGACATCGAGATGGAAAAGCATGATAAAACTAGCCCGCTTTGTGATGTAGACAATTGGAACTGAGAGGTCATTAGTAAAGGCATCATTAGCAATATGGCATACATCGTAAAATTGCTGAGCAGGATGGATAGATTAGCACTCGTAAAGGTTCGATTATGAAATAAGCCAAAATGGATTAACGGCGCAGGAGCACGCTTCTCTCTACGAACGAATAAATAGCTAAAGGTAAGAAGACAAGCTCCCATCATCAAGTAGGTGATAGGTAGGTGCGGATGCGTAAGTAAAATAAAAAGAGTAAAGCTGATCGCTAAATAAATAGCTCCCGGAATATCAAGGGGTACTGGATTTGTAGTATCAACGTTCGGAATGATAAAAATAGCGCTAAGAAAAGCGAACAGCAAAAATGGGACATTAACCCAAAATATGGATTGCCAGCCAAATGAGTCGATCAGGACTGAACCGATTAACGGACCGAGCGCTGCCCCTAATCCCATTCCCATGCCCAACAGACCGAGCACTTTGGCGAGACGCCCCTTTTCTACTGTATGCCGTACAATTGCCATGGAATTAGGTGTAAGCAAAGCTCCACCTATCGCTTGCAAAGACCGAAAGACAATAAGTAAGAGCACATTTGGTGAGAATGCACAGCCAACAGAAGCAAGTAGAAATAAGGAGATGCCCCAGATGTACATTCGGCGATTGCCATAGATGTCGCCAAGTTTTCCCGCAATTGGCTGTGTGACAGCCATGACGATTAAATAAATGGTGACAATCCAGGAGATGCTTGCGATGCTTTCGTTAAAAAAATCCGAAATCGACGACAGCCCTACCGCAATCATCGTGGAGTTAATGGGAACAAGGATCGTTCCCATTAACAAAGAAAGAATAAGGATGTATTCTTTATTCCGACTCAACGATTTTCACCGTCCCGTCCGTTCCATTCACCATGACGATATCACCGTCTTGTAATGTTGTAGTCGCTATCTTTGTTCCGACTACCGCTGGAATTCTATATTCTCTTGCAATGATTCCGGAGTGGGACAGGATGCCTCCCGAATCAGTAATCACCGCGCCGGCAGATGAGAATAATATTGTCCAGGCAGGCGTAGTAGTCCGGCATACAAGAACGTCCCCTTTCTGCAATTTGGAAAAGTCTTCTTGTCGATGAATAACCTTAACAGTGCCTGTATATGTTCCTTTTGCGGCGGCAAAGCCTCTAAAGGTGGTTCTCTCTGTATCTGTAACTTCTGTTTCCATACTTCCGAACATGCCTTTTATTATTGGGTTCTCCATGTATTCTTTTGGAATCTTTCCATAATGGGAAGGAACCGTTTTGTTGCGGCTTTCATCATACTCTCGTTTTCGTTCTTCGATTATGCCGAGAAGAGGAATCGGATGTTGTAGTGCCTTCAGTACTTCATCATAATATAAATAAAAAATATCTTCTGCATCTTTCAGTACGGCCTGTCGGACCAGTAATGTCCCGACATGAAGCAGAAACAGCCTCGTTTTTGCGGTGAGCATTGCATCAATGTAAAAATGATGATCATCACGAACGCAGGCCCCCTCCAATGCATACTCATATAACTTCATGAATTGGCGCTTTGCTTTACTATCGTCAAGTCCATCAATAAAAGATTCATAGCTTTGCTGCCTTTGGGCTGCTTTTTGTTGAAACTCTTCTTCAAAATCGTATCCTGATTCAATCAATACTTGAATATGAGCTAGAACGAGAGCTGGATTTTCAATCCAGGTCGTACCTATGAATTCATGTACATCCGCTTTGCGGTATCCATATATCGACAGCATATCATGTAAAGATTGCAGGAATTGACGACCTTCCGTGCTACAAGCGAGCTCTTCTTCTAAATGCTTTGCTTTATACCTAGCAAAAGCGGCGGATAATATTGAACTGTTCTTTACTGTTTTGGCTAATTTCCATAGCTCTCTGTCTGTCTCCAATGTTTTGTTCATGACCCCGACCAATTGTTCGTGAATGAAAAGGGGATCGCTTTTTCCAATGAGTTGCTCATAAATATTCCCCAATAGAGCATTGAGCATCTCCGCCGGTATGACAATCTGAAAATGAATTTCCCAGGCTTTCTTGTAAAAGGCGAGCAGCTGTTTCAATTTGTTTTCTGCTTCTTTTGGTGACAATTCGTTTTTCCTGGCTTCATCAAATATAGCGTAGTTGGGCAGTAGGATTTTTTCCACAGCCTGATACAAGTTTTGTTTTAGATGTGGAAATAAGAGAGCCATTTTCTTCTGTTGTCCTTTTGCACGTTCCGCCATATTTTCCGTATGAACAGTCATTGTTTGATAAAAGTAATAATCCTCGCATTTTAATTCGATATCGGAAGCGAAAAAGTCGAATTCGTTGACAGCTTTGTTCATTCCATAATTAAAGGCGGGGATCATAAAAGAAGCGAATAAAGGTGTTTTGGCTCCAGGAAAATGACTGTCATCATGAATCCAGAACGGCCTTCTTTGTTTATCAGCTTCCGTTAGTATGATAGATTGTTGAAATTTTGAGAGAATCGTTGTCACAGGCCTAACCTGTAACAGGTAGATTTGCCCATGCTCGATACAGAATTCTATATCTACGGGAGTGTCATACAGCTTTTCGACGGTGCTGGACATATCAGCCAGATGGTGGATTTGAGGTTCGCTCAGGCAGAGGCTTCTTTGTTCTTCTACGGATGTTTCCAGTGTTTGTACGCCGGTTTGGCTGGCGATGATTTTTACTTCCTTTGCCCCTGCTTCTTTTTGAATGCCTCGGGTGGTTTTATCTACGATAAACAGGTCGGGAGTGACGATGCCGGATACGATAGCTTCTCCCAGTCCATAGCTTGCATTAATGACAACCTGCTCTGGATTATGTGTAATCGGATTCGCGCTGAATAATACGCCTGAGACGTCAGAGTGAATGAGCCCCTGAACGATAACTCCCATTGAAAGTTCGGTGACAGGCAGATTCATTTTACTCATATATTGCATCACATGTGGAGTAAACATAGAGGCCCAGCAAGCCCGTACCTTATCCTCAAGGTCCTGGGACGTTGTTATATTCAGAAATGTGTCATACTGCCCGGCAAAAGAAGCTCCCGACAAGTCTTCCGCAGCAGATGAGGAGCGTACGGCAACAGAATGATAGGTTGACAACAGCTCTTCGAACTTCTGGTACAAGATGTTTTGAATATCCTTCGGAATTTCCATAGTAGGGAGGATTTGTGCAAATTTCTGTATATGTGACATGTTCAGCTGATTGTATTCTAGACAACGCAAGAAAGCCTCCATCGTAACGACAAATCCATTCGGAACAGGCAATTGATGGTTTAATAAAATGGATAAGTTCTTTGCTTTTGAGCCGATGGATTTTTCGTGATTTTGTGCTTCTGTAAAGGACAAGATATACATATTGTTTCTCCGCTCCTTTTATTAATATGGGTACGCATGAACAACGTTTTGTAAAAATTTACACAATGTTTACCTTTTTTTCGAACGATCTTAAAAAAAGCATCCGATAATAAAAGAAGGAACATGAATGCTTAAAGGAGGCACCATAATGAAAGAAGAACACGTTGTGTTCCTGTATGTGCGTGGGAAAAAAATAAAAGTGACGATGAAACAATATAACTTGCTTACACAAACTCAACCCGTTAATCAGGGTAATAAAATATGATGTTATGTAGCGTATAAAAGTCCGGAAGGCGGTTGTAAATGACCGATATATCCGGGCTTTTTCTCATGAAAGGTCGTATCCATCTTATCTTTATATTTCTGCTGTATGATTTATGTCAAAACGTTCCATATAAAGAGGAAAATATGCCCAAAACACAGGTTGAAAGAAGGAATGTAAGACAGGGAGTTCCATTAATAAAATGGATACTAACTCCTGTTTTTTTCGCCCAAAAAACCTGCCTACGAAATGAATGTATAATCGGTATCAAGAAAAAACATGTTAAATAACCTGACATAAACCCCGAAATCGAACAATAAAACGAGTACACTATAAACACATAACAACAGCGTTATGATTATTGTTCAAAGGGGTGGAAAAATGAAGAGATGGGGGTTGCTGGTTCTTATCGTATTATGCCTCATACCGCAAAGTGTATGGGCGGCGGAGAGTGTTGAACAGGTTGCCAAATCAACAGATTATTTATGGATTATCATCTCGGCGATTCTGGTTATTTTCATGCAGCCCGGATTCGCTTTGCTTGAGGCTGGGTCTACCCGAATGAAAAATGCCGGGCATGTAGCTGGGAAAACAATTTTAGCCTTTGGACTATGTTCTCTTGTCTTTTGGGCAGTTGGATTTGGTGTTACATTCGGTGAGGGCAATGCGTTTGCGGGTCTTTCCGGATTTCTGCTAAACGGGATAAATGAAGTAGGTGGCGTCCCGGTTGAACTTTTCTTCCTATTCCAGCTCGCGTTTGCAGGTGTATCTTTGGCAGTTGCTTTCGGAGGATTTGCCGAGCGTGCAAAGCTATCGGTATATTTAATCTTTAGTATTTTATTTATAGCACTTATTTATCCAGTTATCGGCCATTGGATTTGGGGCGGAGGATGGCTTGCAGAACACGGAAAGCAGGATTTCGCAGGTTCTACGGTGGTGCATTTGACGGGTGCTACGGCGGCTTTTATCGCAACGATGATGTTAAAGCCGCGGCTGGGCAAGTTTAATGCTAATGGGAAGCCTAATCTCATACCTGGTCATAACCAGGTATATACTGTGCTTGGCGTATTTGTTCTATGGGTCGGCTGGTTTGGATTCAATGCCGGAAGCACATTAACTGTAGGGACCGGTTTATTCAGCCACGTTGCGATTACAACACAGTTGGCTACGGCAGCTGCCGCGGTATTCGCACTTCTCGCTTCCTGGATTTATAGCGGTAAGGCGGACATTACCTCTATGTTGAATGGTACGCTCGCTGGCTTGGTTGCGATTACTGCTTCCTGCGCATTTGTCGAGATATGGGCTGCCGTATTGATTGGAGCAATTGCTGGCGTGCTTACGTACTTTACGGCTATTTACCTTGAACGCAAAGGCATTGATGATCCGATTTATGCTGCCTCCGTACATGGAGTGGCCGGCGTTTGGGGAACGTTGGCTAACGGATTTTTTGCTTCTCCCCGTCTGGTGGAAACAGTGGGTGTTGGCAGGGAAGGTTTGATATATGGAGGCGGTTTTCATCAGTTAGGTGTTCAGGCGATAGGGGTCTTGGCTTGTTTTGTTTATGTGGCTGTTGCTACGTATATTGTGATCGCCAGCTTGAAGGCGACTATCGGTATACGAGTATCAGAAGAAGAAGAGATTCTTGGTTTAGATATTAGCGAACACGGAGTGTATGGGTATCCTGAGCACCTTCAAGAATCTTCTTTAGATCCATTCCACGTACCGTCTTCTCAATTGAAAAACAGCGTATAGTTACAGATAGCTTATCAAGCCCGGTCAATGACCGGGCTTTTGCTGTGTTGTTCACTACGATTTTACGCATGCTAAGTAATATAACACCCTTGATAATACAAATGTAATTTTATATGCAGATTATATAGAGATATTAATTACTTTTTATATCTTAATAATTTTATAGATAGTTACTTGACAAAAGTAAGTTATAAAGTTTATTATTCTTACATAAAGTTAGTTATAGACAAAAAGTTGATAAGGAGGGAACAAAATGAGTGTAGGACTTTTGATAATCCGTTTAGTGATTGGTTTGACTTTTGTGGGGCATGGTGCACAAAAATTGTTTGGTTGGTTTGGTGGTCATGGGTTAAAAGGAACTGCAGGTTGGTTGGAATCCATTGGCGTAAAACCGGGTGTATTGATGGCCTTTCTGGCCGGCGCAGGCGAATTGGTAGGTGGCCTTCTATTTGCAGCCGGATTCTTGACGCCGGTTGGGGCTTTGCTTATCGTTGTTACCATGCTTGTAGCCATTTTTACTGTTCACGGAAAAAACGGCTACTGGGCAACAGAAAGCGGATTTGAATACAATGCGATTCTGATTGCGGTAGCGATTGGTGTAGCTTTAATTGGACCTGGTTCATACGCGCTTGATGCGATTGTGTTTGGTTGATGAGCAAACACACGACTGAAAATAACGTACTCATAAAGCAGATAAGGGAGATAGTAAAGAATGACGAAGCAGTCTGAGATAGGAACATTGATTTTACGACTTGTAATAGGGATTACTTTTTTGATTCATGGTTTGGACAAATTTCAAAGTGGAATAGGCAATATAGCAGGATGGTTTGAAAGCATCGGACTTCCAGGATTTCTGGCTTACATTGTAGCGACAATCGAAACCGTAGGTGGCATTGCAGTGATTTTGGGCCTTGGCACTCGTATCGTATCATTTTTATTTATACTTGTTTTGGCAGGAGCTATTATTACAGTGAAAAGCGCTGTTGGATTCACAGGCAATGGTCAAATGGCTGGATATGAACTCGACCTGGCATTGTTGGCGATAGCTGTCCATCTTGCTATCAATGGGAGTAGTTTATATTCTGTAGACGCTTTGTTACGGAAAAAATAAACAAATCAGCAAGCCAATTTGATGTTGGCTTGCTTTTTTATGTAATCAGATATATCTTTTTCCATTTCTAAATTTTCTTATATAATAGAAGGGACAGACGTAACAGCAAACATAGTATAGGGGTGGAATGATGACAGCAGTCACAAAATCTACAATCGGATTTATCGGTACCGGCGTTATGGGAAAAAGCATGGCTGGACACCTACTGACAGCAGGTTATCCTGTTCATGTGTACAATCGCACAAAAGCAAAAGCGGAGGAACTCATTGCAGCTGGCGCAGTCTGGAATGATACTGTAGCAGAGCTGTCCTCTAAGGCGGATGTAATCATTACAATGGTTGGTTATCCGAAAGACGTAGAAGAGACTTATTTGGGAGAAGGCGGTATTTTAGCGCACGCCAAAGAAGGTGCTTATGTCATTGACATGACGACATCAAGTCCGATGCTTGCAAAGAAAATTTACGAAGCAGCTAAGCAAAAAAATATTCATACGCTGGATGCTCCGGTGTCTGGCGGTGATATCGGCGCACGTGAAGCGCGGCTTGCAATTATGGTCGGCGGAGACGAAACAGCATTTGAAGCAGTTCAGCCGATTTTAGAGAAAATGGGTGCAAATATTGTGTATCAAGGTTCAGCAGGAGCCGGTCAACATACGAAGATGTGCAACCAAATTGCGATTGCATCCGGTATGATCGGCGTATGTGAGGCGATGGTATATGCTAAACGGGCAGGTCTAGACCCTGAGAATGTACTGAAAAGTATCTCTACGGGTGCTGCGGGTAGTTGGTCGCTGAGCAATCTGGCTCCGCGGATGCTAAAAGGTGATTTTGCACCCGGATTTTACATTAAGCACTTCATCAAGGACATGGGGATTGCGTTGGAAGCAGCAGAAGAGATGGGAATGATGACGCCGGGATTGAAGCTGACAAAATCGTTGTATGATGAGTTGGCAGAAAAAGGTGAGGAAAATAAAGGTACACAGGCACTGTACAGGCTCATTGATGAACAAATATAAAGTCAGTGGAGGCCTTACTGTTCGTTAAATGTGGATAAAGTAAGACAGAAGCAAGAAATCGAGAGGCATTCCTTATAACAAGGGATGCCTTTTTCTTATTTCTACCATTGAGAAGAAGCAGGAAAATGTAGTAAAATGATGGTATATTATTTTAAATATTTGGTCAATTAAAAACGCACTTCAGTTGCTCGTTGTGAGTACGTTATATACAACGATATAGCAGTAAACAAACGGAGGAGGAGAATATCGAATGGAAACCAGCAAAGGGTATACAGAAGTGAGCGAGAGGTTCTGTGGCAGATGGTCTCTGCGTCCGGAAAAATCGTGGTACGAATTCGGTGCGCCGGCGCAGCGGGCTGAATATCGCATTAAACAGGAAGATGAGCGGCTTGAAATTGCAATCGAGTGGAGATCGTCCGATGGACAGACTTTTACGATGACGAACTATTTCATTCCGGACGGACAGGAGTATCCGTATCACGATCCTTCGATTGCTGATACCGTCTCTGCAGTATTTGCGAATGAGCGAACGCTGGATACGACCTCGTTGAAGGGTGGGGAAGTTATTCTGCATGCACGTCGTGAACTTTTGGAAGATGGGCGGTCGATGATGATTACGCAAACCGGGAAAACGGCACAAGGTACTGCTTTTTCGAATATTTCCTTCTATGAAAAACAACCGGAATAACATTCTTTTCTCTAGCGAAAAAACCCGCATGAACGTCATCGTTCACGCGGGTTTCTTTATCATAACATTGTATGTTGAGATTACTAAACCGATCGGTTGTTGCTCTGCTCATCCTCAGCGCTGTTGAAGTTACATTCTTGAAGCGGGATAACCTTCGTTTTTTTCGCTCCTTTATATCCGAGCCACAGTATCAGGAAAAGCGGAAGGCCAATATAAGAGACAAGCACACCGTTCCAATCGATACTGTCACCCATGAACGCCGTGTAGTTTTGCCCCAGAATAACGATAATACAAAGTACAAATGCAAAAATCGGTCCGAACGGGAACCATTTAGCTCGGTATGGCAAATCACGCAAGTCATGGCCCTGGGCGATATATGCCTTACGGAAGCGATAATGGCTGACGGCAATGCCAAGCCAGGCGATAAAGCCAGACATGCCGGACGCATTTAATAGCCATGTATATACAACGCCATCGCCAAAGAAAGAGGCGAGAAAAGCAGCCATGCCGACAGCTGTTGTCGCAAGCAGCGCATATACCGGAACACCGCGGCGGTTTAGCTTGCCGAACACTTTTGGTGCTTTACCTTCTTTCGCCAATACCCAGAGAATCCGGGTAGAGGCATACATGCCGGAGTTACCAGCAGACAGCACTGCCGTTAGGATAACAGCATTCATTACAGACGCTGCAAATGCCAGACCGGCTTTCTCGAATACAATTGTGAACGGGCTTTTGGCGATTGTTTCAATATCGCTGTTCACCAGGCTTGGATGCGTATACGGAAGCAGAAGTCCGAGAATAAAAATAGCCAATACATAAAACAGCAGAATGCGCCAGAATACCTGCCGAATGGCTTTCGGCACATTCTCTTTTGGATTGTCGCTCTCACCAGCCGCAACACCCAGAAGTTCCGTTCCCTGAAAGGAAAAACCAGCTGCCATGAAGATGCCGAGAATGGCCATAAATCCGCCATGGAACGGTGCGTCGCCTGCGGTGAAGTTCGTAAAACCAACCGCTTCGCCTCCCATAATGCCGAAAATCATTAATAAGCCAATGATGATAAAGATAATAACTGTTGCCACTTTAATAAGTGCGAACCAGTATTCCGATTCTCCATAGCTTTTGACAGAAAGATAATTTAACCCGAACATCAGCACAAGGAACAGAGCGCTCCAAAGAAAAGAGGAGCTGTTCGGAAGCCAGAATTTCACCAGCAGCGTACCGGCTGCCAGTTCCGCTGCAATCGTAATCGCCCAGTTGTACCAGTAATTCCAGCCAAGCGCAAAGCCAAGCGCTGGATCAACGAAGCGGGATGCATACGTACTGAAAGAGCCGGATACCGGCATAAATGTTGCTAGTTCGCCAAGACTGGTCATGAGAAAGTAGACCATGATGCCGATTGCGATATATGCAACGAGTGCGCCGCCTGGACCAGCTGTATGAATGGCGCTGCCACTCGCAAGGAACAGTCCAGTTCCAATGGAGCCGCCGAGAGCAATCATGGTTAGATGACGCGCTTTCAGACCGCGTCGCAATTGTTCTTTTGGTGTACCGGAATTTGCTTGCGTGTGATCGGCAGTTGTTTGTTGTGGTACGGTATCTTGCACGTAGAAACACTCCTTCTATATAGATGACATGAATATGCATCGGAAGGGGGAGTGAGAATAAAAAATACCGCCCTGGGAAATAGCGGCGGTATCCTTAATCACCCGCATCATACCTTCCATGAAGATAGCACACCACGTTTGCCAGGATAGCAAACGTGACAGTTCCGTTCCTATTCGAAAACGGACCCAGCCTGCACGCCGAAGAATGCGCGAAGGCTTCGGCGGTGGTTCCTTTCCGGTGAATTCTCAGGCATTCTTCTTGCCTCCTGCACCGTACTTATAACGACCGCGACCTCTACCTCATCGTTGATGATGAGGATTGTGTATATTTAATTTGTAAACAACGTTTTTAGTATAGTAGAGATTATAAGATTAATCAATAGATTTTATTTTCTTATCAATCGATTCTCCTTTATATGGACAATTCCCCATGGAGCGTATGGCATGGCGGGCGAAAAAGCCCGAGCGAGTTTTTCTTTATGCTACATCTTTTTCTGTATGTGTATTCCATGTATGTCTGATTTTATCAAACACATTTCCTGCCAAAATACCAACAATAGCAGGTGTAATCCAGCCCAATCCCTCGTTGTACAGAGGCAGACCCGATAGGACACTAGACCATTTGCCAGCAAAGAATACAGTGTTTGCCGTATCAATCAGGCTAAACAGACCGACAAGCACAACTGTAATCGTATAAACGGTTGGGGCTGCCGCTATATACCGGTGGGCAAGGGCTAGGATAATCAAAATGATAGCTATTGGATAGAGAATACCAAGAACCGGTACAGACACTTTAAGAATTTGCGTAAGACCCAGGTTAGCGATGACCATGCTCCAAACGGTTAGGACAGTTGCCCATCCTTTGTATGAAAGCCAGGGCAGAGCTGTATTGAAAAACTGGCTGCATGAGATGACAAGCCCAATAGATACGCACAGACAGGCGAGCGTAAACAGCAAGCCGAGCAGGATGGTTCCTCCTGCACCGAAAAGATGGTTCATTAGAAGCGTCAGAATTTGCGCACCATTTTCCGTATCAGCGGCATGTGGAGTCACAGCACCGAGATAGCCGAGTGCGAGATAAATAAGTGACAGCAATAGGCCCGCACCTAGACCTGCATACATCATATAGATGGACAGAGATTTTTCCTCGTGAACCCCTTTGGCTTTCAACGTATTGGCGATAACGATGCCGAAAGCAAGTGCCGCAAGCGCATCCATTGTCAAATAGCCATCGAGAAATCCTTGAAAGGTTGGATTGGGTCCATAGTTGCCTTCCGGCGCTTGTAGTGTATTCATTGGTGTGAAGAGGCTTTTGATGAAAATAACGGCGATCATTGCAAGCAAAAGTGGCGTCAATAGCTTGCTGAACCGATCGACCAGCTTAGATGGCGATAGGCTAAGCCAGAATACAACACCGAAAAAGGCAAGGGTATATATAGCCAATGCCAGAGGACTTCCCTTGAGGTCCGTAGATAGAAAAGGCAAGGCCCCCATCTCATATGCTAAGCTGCCTGCGCGCGGAATAGCCAGACCCGGTCCAATGGAGAGATAAATGAGAAACGGAAACAGAAATGCGAATGACGGATGTACACGTCCGGCCAAAGCCTGGAATCCACCCGCTTTAGCAACCGCCATAACGCCGAGAATGGGCAAGCCTGCGGCTGAGAGAATGAAACCGGCGAGCGAGAGCCACAGGTTGTTCCCGGCTGATTGTCCGAGAAACGGAGGGAAAATTAAGTTTCCGGCTCCGAAAAACATCGAAAACAGCATAATGCTTATCAGAATGATTTCTTTTTTTGTTAAATGATTCATATAGATGCTCCTTCTTCTCAACCCAGGTATGTCAAGTGAATCGAAATAAAGATAGTATGCAGGATGTGCTGCGAAAAGTTGCTACATCTTGACAACTATATTTGTTTTTGCATCAAGAAGTACGAAACGCATTGTACCAATTCTTCATCAAAAAAACTAGTTGATTTCTTATATTCGCAATAGTAGATGTAGTCAGCGATTTTGCTTTCCATATGTAAATCAGTAAAACAATGGCACATGCATTTTATGCAATTTAGCATGGGTTATGCTGTTTTGCATAAAAATAAGGATAGAATGCAAATTTATGTTAAGTTAGCTAACGTTAAAACAGTAGGGAATAAATAATTCAAATAGAATAAATAATATAAATTAATGTTTTGGTATGAATATTGCTTCTTTTTACAAATGAAAAGGGACACTACCAAAATCAGGGGGATTGCCATGTTGAAAGAAGCTAAAAAACACCCTCAGGAACAAGCAGGAATGAATCAAGGATTTACTCGGACACTAACACTGCTGCCGCTCGTTATACTCGGACTTGCATACATGGCTCCAATGACCGTGTTCTCGACGTTTGGAGTAGCTGCCCAGACGACGCATGGTGCGGTACCAGCCGCCTATGTGATGGCACTTATTGCGATGCTATTCACCGCATATAGCTATGGCAGAATGGTTAAAATCTATCCTTCAGCTGGTTCAGCGTATACATACACCCAGAAGACGATCAGTCCGCATCTGGGATTTGTGGTGGGCTGGTCGGTGTTAATGGATTATTTGTTTTTACCGATGATTAACTTTTTGCTGGCTGGTGCATTTTTGGCTGCTGCATTCCCGGTTATACCGGCCTGGGGATGGACGCTCCTGTTTATCATGGTAATTACAGGTGTCAACGTATTTGGGATTAGGCTGGCGGCCCGTGTGAATGCGGTTTTGATTTTGTTTCAGCTCCTCGTTACGATCATTTTCGTATCGCTGGCGATCCGGGGTCTGGAGAATGGCATGGGAATGGGCACTTTATTTTCTGCGCTTCCATTCTACAATCCCGATGTATCGTATTCGTTCGTATTGGCTGGTGCATCGATTCTTTGCCTATCGTTTCTCGGGTTCGATGCGGTGACGACGCTGTCCGAGGAAACCGTAGAACCGAAGAAAAACGTACCGAGGGCGATTTTTCTTATCGCGCTCATCGGCGGATTACTGTTCACGGTTGTTTCCTATATTACGCAGCTTGTATATCCGGACTTCAACTCATTTAAAGTAGTCGATTCCGCAGCCTTTGAGATTGCCGAATATATCGGGGGGTCCCTGTTTGCTTCCTTATTTCTTGCAGGCATGATTACTGCATGTGTAGCGTCTGGATTGTCATCGCAAGCGAGCGCTGCTCGTCTGCTGTTTGCAATGGGAAGGGAGAACGTATTGCCTTCCCGGGTGTTTGGCTATATTCATCCGCGTTTTCGTACCCCGTTGAATAACGTGCTGCTGATAGGCGTGTTTTCTCTTTCAGCGCTTGTGATGGATTTGGTGACAGCCGCTTCTTTCGTTAACTTTGGTGCCCTGGTTGCCTTTACATTTGTTAATGTATCGGTGATTTTTCATTATTACATTCGTGAACGGCGGCGCAGTCCTGGCGGTTCCGTGCTTTATTTGTTGTTGCCGCTCATCGGTGCAGGCTTCAACATGTGGCTTTGGAGTAATCTGGACAAGCATTCACTGATCCTCGGTGGTATCTGGGTTGCCGCAGGGATTGTATATTTACTATTTTTAACAAAAGGATTTCGTCAGCAGCCGCCACAGCTTCACTTTGATGAGGCAGAAGAGCGAACAGGAGGAGCAAATCAGAATATTTCATAACAGTAAAAAAAGCAATAAGGTCTGAGGAGGAGAGATGATATGAAACCAACTGGATTTATTTTTCATGAAGATTACGTGAAACATGATACAGGTACGCAGGTATACTCGTTTCCAGATGGAGGCACAATGAATGTTGGACTTGAGTTCGAGAATCATCACCGTGTCCGTTATATTAAAGAAATGCTAGAGAAAAGCGGTCTACTCCAGCAGATGCACTCGGTTATCCCTGAGCCTGCACGTGATGAAGATTTGCTTCGTGTACATACGGAACGCCATCTTGCACATATTCGTGACACAGCCGCAAAAGGCCTGCGTGTATTCGGACCGGAAGCGTATGGCTGCCCGGTATCGGAGGAGGTTGCGCGTTTGTCGGCAGGCGGCGCGATAAAGGCTGTAGATATCGCGATGGGTGAGGAATCAGGTCTGACACAGGCATATGCATTAATCCGTCCTCCGGGACACCATGCTTCTAGCGACCAGGCGATGGGATTTTGCTTATATAATAACGTGGCGGTGGCGGCGCGTTATGCGCAGGCCAAGTATGGGTTGAGCAGGGTAGCGATTATCGACTGGGATGTGCATCACGGCAATGGCACGCAGGATATTTTTTATGAGGATGACAGTGTTCTCTTTATTTCATTGCATGAAGCGCAAAATTTTCCGTCGGATACGGGCGATGTTACGGAGACGGGTGCAGGGAAAGGTGAAGGCTATACTGTGAATGTTCCATTGCCGTCCGCCACAGGAGAAGCGGGATATCGGCATGCATTCGAACAAGTCGTACTTCCTGTACTCGAAGAATATCGTCCAGAGCTGGTGCTTATCTCAGCCGGACAAGATCCGAATGGAATGGATCCGCTATCACGCATGATGGTCATGCGTCCCGGCTTCCGTTATATGGCACGAACGCTGCGCGAGCTGGCAGAGCGGGTGTGTGATGGGCGTGTCGTTGTATTGCAGGAGGGTGGCTATAGTCTTCCATATCTTCCAATTGCTACGCTTGGTGTAATCGAAGGGCTTATGGATTGTGAAGTTGATTTCCAAGATCCGCATTCAATTCCGGAGCGTCCGCTGATGGAAGAGGCCATACAGGCGGTGCAAAAGAGTCGGCACGCGCTTGCCCCGTATTGGAATCATTTGCACGATACACAGACTGCACATAAATAGAGATGTTTTGGTAAGCATACAATTAAGAAAGTAGAGAGTCTGGAAGCTGATCGGAAAAATGGGGTCGGCTCCAGACTTTTTTATTTTTCTCAGTACTCTATATGGCCTTGTCTTTATATTTGGAGAAGGTGAGAAGGAGCCAAATGGACAGAGAAAAACCCGGAGCAGCCGTGGCGGCTGATTCCAGGTTTTGTGGTGTGTTACAATAGAAGACAAAAGCGAAAAACGCGTCTTTGCTTTTTATCCCGGTCTAAAGGGCAGTAGATCCCCAATTCACGTGCTTTATACGATAACTTGATTTCTCAATGTTTTCTTTAACTCTTTTTTTAGGCGCGGGTCTACGGTCTTAGCCTTCATAATGTGCTCGTACGCCCGATGCAGTGAATGCCAATAGCACGCATTATTGCACTCCGGTTCCGTTTCGAGAAATTCGATATAGTGTTTGACCGTCTGATCGGTTAGCGGTTTTTTCAGCATCTCATCAGTGACGTAGACCATTCTTCTCTTTTGTTCATCTCTGTACGCAAAATACGAAAAGCCGACAATGATACTGAACATCAATACAATACATAAGAACTGCATCATCGTTTATTAAACCTCTTCTCTCGTTACTATACATTAGCTTTGTACTAGCCATGCCACATCATAGCAGAAATTATACATTTTTGCACGGGAAAGCTTATTTCTTAACAAAATCTTCAACATTATGATAAACAGGGAGGTGTTGGAAATCCATTATGTTTATACCTCAGTCTTATTTCACTCAAGCAGAAATCCATAAATGGGTGAAAAGCCAGAAGACTTCACCTCCTCAGGTTGCTGTGCGACTGCATGCATTGCTTGAGCGGTTTGAGTTGACCGGGGACCAAGTACGAGCCGCGCGATGCCGTGATCTGCTGCGCAAGGCAGAAGATACTGAATTCGTTATTGCATTCTGTGGTCATTTCTCGGCGGGAAAATCCACCATGATTAATGAGTTGATGGGTGATGACCTGCTGCCTACTAACCCTATCCCAACAAGCGCCAACGTCGTTAAAGTAAGAACCGGACCCGCACATGCATCTGTCACGTTTAAAGAAAAAGGAGAAACTGCGTTTCCGTATCCGTACGATAGCAAAGAAATTCAGGCATATTGTACAGACGGCGATCAGGTGGAGCGTGTGGAAATCACGCATCCGAACGACCAACTGCCATCAGGTGTTGCGATTCTTGATACACCGGGCATTGATTCGACGGAGGACGCACACCGCGTGGCAGCAGAATCGATGCTGCATACCGCGGATCTTGTGCTTTATATGACGGATTATAACCATGTACAGTCACGTTTAAATGGTGAATTTATTGAGACGCTGCAAAAGGAAATGAAGCCAGTATGGCTTCTGGTCAACCAGATTGACAAGCATGTGGCGTTTGAGGTGCAATTTACGGAGTATATGCGCAAAATCGTGGCGTCATTTACAGCGTTTGGGGTAGGAGAGGCGAATATTTTTTTTACAACAGTACGTGAGATGGATCATCCGCATAACGATGTACCACAATTGAAGGAACGCCTAGCTGAAGCGATTTCCGAAAAAGGGCGTCGTGTTACGGAAACGGTGCTGACAGCGGCATATTTGCTGGTGCGTGATCATCTGGAATGGCGAGAGGCGGTACGATGTAAGGAGATAAACGCTCATCTCACCGTCCTTGGTACGTATGATATGGCGGATGGCGCACGAATTGAACAGGAGCTGCTCGCCGCGCGAAAACAGGAGCAGGCGCTTGCCGAAGAGACAGAGCGGTTTGAACGTGAATTTCTTTCCCAACTGGATCGGCTGTTTAAGAATGCAAATCTCATGCCATATCATACGCGCGAGCTGGCACGCTCGTTCGTTGAATCGCAACAATTGAGCTTTCGCGTAGGACGTTTGTTTTCAGGGCGACGTACGAAAGAAGAACAGGAGCGTCGCCTGGTTCGCTTCCATCGGGAGGTATGCGAGAATGCGGCCACATATCTCGATATTCATCTCAAGAAGATGATGCTTGAGCATCTGGAAGCATATGGCATCGAAAACGAGACGCTACGCCGGTCAATTTATGAGATGAAGGTACCGATTACACGGAATTTGCTGCTAAATGTGCTTAATAAAGGGGCTTTGTTTAGCACCGAATATGTCGTACGCTACGCTTCTTTTGTCGTGGAGGCCATACGGGAGCTATATTCCCGGGCGGCCAAAGAGAAAATGGAAGAGGCGCTAAGCGATTTGAAGGGAAACAGACAGAAAAAAGTCGATAAATTGGCCGCTCAGTGTGCAGAACTGGAGAAAAAACGTTTTGCATACCGAGCACTTACAGAAGAAGCAGCCGGACAGCAGCGTGCGTTAGAAGAAATGATGAATCTGTTGGGCGGCTCAGAAGTCGACTCGCAGTACTCACAACAAAGGGAGGAGAATAGCGAATCCTCGCGGGCATTCCAATCCTCAGAACAAGAAAAACGGAAGACACAGCCATCGATCCGAGTCAATATCGGACGTAAGCAGGCGAAGCGGCAGCCTTCCAGGGAAAAGAGCGAAGGAGATATTCGGGAACGGTCACAGCTTGCGGTGGAAGCGCTGGAACAAAGCGCGCACCTGTTGCAGGGGCTTCCCGGATTTCACGTCACGGTGCAGGATCTGCTGTCTCGTGCGCGGCGAATGCGCAAGCAGCAGTATACGATTGCACTGTTCGGGGCATTTAGCGCCGGTAAATCGTCGTTTGCTAATGCGCTATTAGGTGATAGTGTTCTTCCGGTCTCACCTCATCCGACAACAGCTACAATTAATCATGTGCTGCCGCCGACTGAAGAACAGCCCCATGGTACGGTCCTTGTCCAATTTAAACGTGAGGAGCAGGTGTTAAGCGATGTAAATCAAGCGCTCGAAATCGCAGAATGTAAGGTGACTACGTTTGCTGAAATGGAAGCGCTGCTCGATGAGCATGAGCAGTTTGTGCGTGAACAAGAAGAAAGGAAAGCAGAGCAGGATCGTCAGGCAGAACAGGAGCAGCAGAAACAACAGGAACAACCAGAAGCAGACAAAAAGGAAGAAGAAAAGCGTGACCCGTTGGAACTTCTGGGGCGCGAGCAGTTGTTCTTTCTTGAAGCAGTGCGCACCGGCTTACACAGGATGAATGGCCGATTCGGCATGGAGCTGGCGGTTGGAATGGAGGAGCTGGCTCCTTTTGTTGCCGCAGAAGAGCAATCGTGTTTTGTGGAGCGTGTGTTGCTGTATTATGACGGACCCTTGACCCGGCAAGGTGTAATCCTTATCGACACGCCAGGCGCAGGCTCGATGAATGCGCGGCACACAGAAGTGGCGTTCAATCATATTAAGCATGCGGATGCTGTAGTGTTCGTTACGTATTACAACCACGCCTTTTCCCGTGCGGACCGTGAATTTCTCATTCAACTGGGGCGAGTTAAAGAGTACTTTGCAAAAGATAAAATGTTCTTTATCGTCAACGCCGCTGACCTCGCCGCTTCAGAAGAGGAAATCGATGACGTGCTTGAACATGTAGAACGCAACCTGCTGGCCTGCGGAATCCGCAAGGCTCGTCTCTATCCCGTGTCAAGTCAGATTGGAATGCTGGCAGCCCGGCATGAACGGCATCCGCTCTCGGGGGAAGAGGCCGCGCTATACTGCAAGCTGACCGGAACTGCAACCGATAACGGGCCGATGGCTGGAGCTGATGGCCGATTTTTTTCGGGAATTTCGCTGTTTGAAGATGATTTCCGTGCCTTTGTGGCAAGAGAGCTTGTAGATGCGGCAGCCGCGTCTGCCTTCGAAGATATAGGACGTGCGATGCGCATGCTGGATTCGTGGCGAACCGAGGCACATGTAAAGGAGGAAGCGAGAAGTCGGAAGCAGGCGCATGCCTGGAAGGCGCGAGAGGAAGCTAAAAACGTTGTATCCGCCTTTGATACAGACATTGAGCGTGGGTTGATGGAACAGGAAATCGAAGAGCTTGTGTATTATGTAAAGCAGCGGGTATTTTACCGGTACTTCGATGAATTTAAGCTGTTATTCAATGTGATGACCTTTATGGATGAGGCGGAAGAGATGCAGACGCTATTGCGCCGATATACGAACGAAATCATCCGGTTTGTAGCGTTCGATTTGGCACAGGAAATGCGGGCGACGTCACTTCGTATCGAGATGTTTTTAGGGCAAACGCTAGCGGGTATCCATCGTCGAGCAGAACGCGAATTACGAACGCTTGATAACGGTATAACGCTTGCCGTATATGAACCGCCCGAATTCTCGACGCCTTCGTTTGCTCCCGGGTTATATGAATCAAACGCCACCATGTTTGCAGATTTGCTGGCTCCGCACAAAAACCGTACAACATTTTTTACTGAAGAAGGCAACCTGCAATTGCGCGATGAACTGGAGGCGAGATTAAGGGTACCGGTCAGTGAATATGTATCTGCCTGTGAACAGGTGTTGAAAGAAGTGTATCTGCCAGCTTTTGAGCAGGAGATAGAGCGTTTACGTATAGAGTGGAGCAAACAAGTAAGTGAATATTTTGATGGGAAGCTGGCCGCGCTGACTGCGTCTGGGGATATAAAAGCATTGGATAAGGTGTATAAATCGTTGCTTAATCTATATCATACGAGAGAGAGTAAAAATATATAAGCACTGTACAAAAAATGTATAATCTTATATACTAAAATTGTATAAGCATGTCCCCTTTTTAGCCATTCTATCGTGGTAGTTAGTGTGGCTTATTCCGCCCCTGGAAATGGGGCTTTTTTTGTTGGACTAAGAAAGCAACATATACAGATATGTTGATCGAAAGAATGGGAAAAAGCATGGTATAAATCCGTCATACTTGCTGCGTGCAACGAAGGAGAAAGAATTGCGCAAACACTCCGTTCATTACAAGAAAATAATTATGTAAACTTTGAGGCGGTTGCAGTCATTAATCGTTCCAAGGATAAAACAGATAAAATGATTCGTTAAAAGAATGAAAAAATCGAAATAATCCCTACTTTTTCAAGATGGAATGGGAAAAAAGTGGGGCTTTTCTTTGTTAATAAAGGAAATACTTGCTAGTGAAACTTTTCTGAATATAATTAAAATTAACTTCTCTGTATGATACATACGAAGATGAGCATACCATACATAGTTTGATTTTTTTGGAAAAGAGGAATGAGGCATGAAGCGAAAAGTGATTACTACGATGACTGCGGCTACACTGGCGGCATCCGCCCTGAACATTTCGTTTATTCCATTACACTCACATGCAGTTTATGCGGCAGAGGCGACCAAAGGAATGCAGGTTCCGGAGTATAGGTCACGAGTGGACATCCCGGCACAATATAAGTGGAGGCTGGAGGATATTTATGCGAACAGGGCAGCGTGGGAAGCGGACGTCAAAAAGCTGACACAGATGGCCGATGCGTTTTCAAAGCATCAGGGGAAAATCGGACAATCCGCTGGAACGCTTCTGCAATCGTTGAACGATTTAAGCGATTTGATGCGGCTGCGCGACAAGGTGCATGTGTATGCTTCTATGGGATTCGATGTGAATTCATCCAACTCACAGTTGCAGGAAATAATGGATAAGGCTGAAAAATCAAGTGCGCTGACCGCCGAGAAAACGTCCTGGTTTACGCCGGAAGTGCTGGCCATTCCGCAGGATAAAATGAAGAATTATTTGGCAGTGAAAGAACTCGCCCCATATAAAACGTTTCTCGAAGACCTGGAGCGAACCAAGCCGCATACGCTTACGAAAGAATTGGAAGAGCTGCTGGCTCAGTTCTCGCCTCTGGATCAAAACCCGGAAAGCACCTATTCGATGCTTAGCAAAGATGTAAAATTTCCGAAAATTAAAGACGAAACAGGCAAAGAGGTACAACTCACACGCGCTAATTTCGTTTCATATATGGAAAATAAAAATCGTAGTGTACGCAAAGCGGCTTTTGAAGCGTATTATAAGACGCTGGAAGGCTTCCAGGATACATTCGCCCAAACGCTTGCAGGTAAAGTAAAATCAAATAATACATATGCCAAAGCCCGCAAATACCCGAATGCGCTTGAGGCAAGCCTGACTCCTAATCATATTCCATCGAAAGTATATGATGAGCTAATCGATAGCGTTAACAAAGGCTTGCCGCAGCTTCATCGCTACATGGAATTGAAGAAGAAGATGCTTGGCTTAAAAGAGCTGCATATGTATGACATCTATACGCCGAATACGGAAGCGAATCAAGCCTATATTCCATATGAAGAAGCGAAGAACATGGTACTCGAAGGCTTGAAGCCGATGGGAGACGACTATGGCAAGGCGCTCGGAGAGGCGTTCAAAAATGGTTGGGTCGATGTATATGCCACTGACGATAAGCGTTCAGGTGCATATCAATCCGGCGCGTATGATACACATCCGTACGTATTGCTAAACTACCAGGGCACCCATAACGATGTATTTACAATTGCGCATGAACTTGGTCACGCGATGCATACGTATTACACGAATAAAACGCAACCGTATATGACGTCCAACTATCCGATTTTTACAGCGGAAGTGGCCTCTACTCTAAACGAAGCCCTGTTGTTCGATAGCTTGTACGCTAAAGCCAAGACGAAGCAGGAGAAGATGTATTTATTGAACCAACGTCTGGAAAATTTCCGGACCACGCTGTTCCGTCAGACGCAATTCGCCGAATTTGAGAAGCTAATCCATGAAAAGGAGCAGGCAGGCGAGTCTCTGAACGCGGAGGCGCTGAAAAAGATGTATTTTGATATTAATAAAAAATACTATGGTCCATCGGTGGTTGATGATCAAGAAATTGCAATGGAATGGGCACGTATTCCGCATTTTTATTACAACTTTTACGTGTACCAATATGCGACCAGCTTCGCGGCATCCACAGCATTGGCTAAGCAGGTGCAAAAAGAGGGCCGTCCCGCGGTAGATCGCATCCGCGAGAAATTCCTGTCCGCAGGCAATTCTGCAGCTCCGATTGACGTATTGAAAGCGGCAGGTGTCGACGTATCAACATCTAAACCAATTGATGATGCGATGAATGTGTTCGCTGAAACACTGGATGAGCTAGAGAGGCTCGTCAATCAAAAATAAGTGAATAGCACACCTGTTGATTATCCATAGATTGGAAGGAAGAAGATGCACGCATCGGCGTGCTTCCTCGTCTTTTTCTCTTCTTTATTTTGGCTTTTTTTGGCCTATAATAGAATAGGACAGAAGAAGAAAGGATGAGAAACGTGAAAAATATTGCGGCTATTCTCGTACTCCTGGCGCTAATTGGCGGCTTACTGTACGGTACGTTGTCCGGCAGCAAAGAAGCCGACGGGACGCAGCCTCCTTCGACTTCCGCCACTTCTACCAGTATGAACGGGCAAGCGCTACCGAATTCCGGTGAAAAAACGACGACTCCTCAGGTGGAAATAGGCGTGAAAGAAGGAAATAAGGCACCGGATTTCTCGCTTGAAACGCTGGACGGCAAAACGATGCGCTTATCCGATTTGCGGGGCAAGACGGTCATCATGAATATATGGGCAACCTGGTGCCCGCCCTGTCGCAAAGAGATTCCAGACATGGTAGCATTCTATGAAAAAGCACAAAAAGAGAATATCGAAATTCTTGCGGTAAATTTGACCGAAACAGAGAGCAGTATCCCAAATGTGAAACGGTTTGTCGAAGGGATGAAGATGAATTTTCCAATTCTGCTCGATAAAAAATCGAATGTAGCCCATCAATATGAGACAACGATTATTCCGAGCAGTTTTGTCATCGATAGTAACGGAATCATCCGTAAGGTAGTACTTGGGCCGATGACAAAAGAAAAGATGCAAGAAGTTGTTAAAAGTGCTAAATAGCATATCTGATGAAAGAAGAAAGAGGCAGCGAAGGCAGACGCATTCGCTGTCTTTTCGCATTTTGAATGAAGTATGGCAGTTGGGTTTTGAAAGTAATTTTTAGTTTGACTTTTCAGTTTACTTCGTCTATATTTTTATTAACTACCGGTAGTTAGTATAACGTTGAAGAGGTTGATAGAACAGAAAAATAGTATAAAAAAGTTCTGCAATAGTAAGTATCGTCTGTCCGTGTTCGTCTGTTTTTTTATTCTGGGAAGCGGTTACACGAAGGAGGTTTTTTTCATATGAATGCATCTCCCACGCTTAAACGTTCACTCACACTCAAGCATGTCATATTATTTGGGCTTTCCTTTATGGCCCCTGTAACCGTTTTCGCTACATACGGTGTGGCAATCGAAAAAACGAATGGCATGATTCCCACCGCTTATGCGATTGCCTTGTTTGTTATGTTGTTGACGGCGTACAGTTACGGAAAGCTTGTACAGGAATACCCAACAGCCGGCTCGTCTTATACGTTTACTCAAAAGGCTATAAATCCTCATATTGGGTTTCTCGTCGGTTGGGCGATTCTGCTTGATTACTTATTCAGCCCGATGATAAGCGCGTTGCTGGTGGGCGTTTTTGCCTCTTCCTATTTTCCAGCGATTCCTATGCCTGTGTGGATCGTATTGTTTATTACCGTAGTGACGGTCGTAAATATTATCGGAATTAAATTTGCGGCCAATTTTAATACATATATGGTAATTTTTCAGATTCTGTTTATCGTTTTGTTTTGCCTATTATCGGCAAAAGGCTTGATGGAAGGAAAAGGTACAGGTGAGCTTTTTTCTATGCTTCCTTTTTTTAGCCCAGATGTTCAGCTATCTGCACTGCTAGGAGTTGTACCGCTTTTGTGTTTCACTTTTTTAGGATTCGATGCGGTAGCCACTCTATCAGAAGAAACGAACCAACCAAAAACGACGTTGCCGAAGGCGATTTTTCTGGTTCCCCTGATTGGTGGAGTTCTGTACATTCTCGTAACCTATCTTGCCCAGACTGTTTTTCCGAATATTGCATCATTCAAAGACCCGGAATCGGCAGCCATGGATATATTGTTTTACGTTGGTGGTAATTTTTTAACGACGTTTTTTCTTGCGGTGACATTGACGGCGGGCTTTGCCTCGGCGGTAGCATCTGGAGGAAGCGCAGCGAGAATCTTATACGCTATGGGGAGGGAGCATATTCTACCGAATAAAATTTTCGGTTATATCTCTCCCAGGTTCCATACGCCGGTCTATAACATCCTAATTATTTCTGCCATTGCGCTTTCCTCTATGTTTTTAGATATTGTCACAGCAACGTCGTTTATTAATTTCGGGGCGTTATTTGCCTTTGTGTTTGTCAATCTCTCCGTGATTGCGCACTATTTTATTAGAAAGAAAAAGCGTTCTGGAAGCTATGTCATCGCTTATCTGATGATTCCTCTGGTGGGAGCCTTGATTACGTTCCTGTTTTTGATCAAGCTTGATGTCCATTCTCTTATTCTGGGTGGCTCCTGGTTGACACTGGGCTTTATATATCTTTTGTATCTTACGAAGCTATTTACCCAACGACCACCTGAAATGGATTTTGAAGATTCCGATCCTATTCTTTCTGAATCGGACGCTTCATAAAAAAACGATACATAACGAAGGAGAGAAAAAAATGAACATTGAAAAACAAGCAGACATTGTCCTTTCAAGTCAAGCTGTATTTACAGGTTTAGAAGATGAGCCGCGTCCTGCCGCTATTGCTATTACAGATAACAAAATTATTGCGATAGGCTCAGAGGAGGAAATCGAACCGTTTATTGGAGAACAGACAAAAGTGTACAAGTATGATGATGAGTTGATTATGCCCGGATTTCATGATTTTCATCTGCACGTTATGATGGGCAGTCTTTCCTTGGAAAGTGTGAATCTCTTTGCTGCACGCTCAGAAGAGGAAGCCGTAAATATGGTTCAGGAGTATGGACAGGCGCATCCAGAGGAACCATGGATTATTGGATTTATGTGGGATTCAAGCTATTGGGATGATCAAGAACTTCCGCATCGTTCTTCCCTGGATCGGGTATTTCCGGACCGACCGGTATTACTGTTTCACGCAGAAGGACACTATGCCTGGGTGAACAGTAAAGCACTGGAGATAGCCGGCATTGATCGGGATACAGAGAATCCACCATACGGTACTATCGAAAAAGATGAGATGGGAGAGCCGACCGGGATTGTAATTGAGAGAGCGATAGAGCCGATTACAAGATACGCATTTGATTTATCCCAAGCCAGGAAGACGGAGTTGTTTCAGGGATTTTTGGCAGAAGCGGCCCGTTTTGGTGTCACATCAGTAAATGATTTATTCGGCACGCAAATGAACAGCAGACTGGATGATTTTCCATTGCTCCAAAAATTCGAAGAGCAGGGGAAGCTGACGGTTCGCATCCATCTGTTTCCCGTACTTGACGGCGATTTGAAGCGAGCCGAGCAACTGCGTAAGACGTATGCATCAGACAAGCTAAGAGTGTCGGGACTGAAACAATTTATTGATGGGGTCATTACTAGTCGTACCGCTTATCTTCTGGGATCATATGCCGATATGCCAGGGGTAGAAGGTCATGCTGAATTTTCTTTAGATACACTCACGGAGTGGGTCGTTGAGGCGGACAAAGCGGGCTTTAGTGTACGTTTTCATGCGATTGGAGAAGGTGCTATCCGTATGGCGCTCGATACGTTCGAAGAGGCGCGGAAGCAGAACGGGGTAAGAGATTCCAGACATTCCGTGGAGCATGTAGAAGTCATACATCCTACTGACATCCCACGTTTCAAGCAATTAGGGGTTATCGCATCCATGCAGCCCGATCATTTCGCCCTGTCAGAGAGAAACGTCTATACTGAGCGGATTGGTATGGAGAGGGAAAAGTATGTATTCGCTATTCGGACATTGAAAGATGCCGGTGCAAAGCTAGCCTTCGGGACCGATTTTCCGATCGATTCCTTGAACCCTATGCGACAGCTATACCGGGCCATAACGAGAGTGGACAGCGGCGGTGTAGATGTATGGAATCCGGCAGAACGTATTACATTAGCGGAGGCGATCCGCGCCTACACGTCCGGTTCGGCCTTTGGTACATTCAGGGAGCATGAACTGGGTACACTGGAAGTGGGTAAGCTTGCCGACATTGCAGTACTGGATCGTAATTTGTTTGATGTATCAGCCGAGGAAATTCTTGATGCGCAAGCAAACCTGACAATCGTGGACGGAAGCGTGGTATTTGAGAAAAAAACAGGTGCACTCAAGGCATAAAAAATAAAGGCTAAGCACAAGATACACGTGATTCTTTGCATATTGTTGATGGAAGAAGACTCTGCCAGTTTATGGGCAGAGTCTTCTTGTCATCCGGTACTCCTTGTTTTGGACAAGCAATCGTTGACTGCTTATAATTGTAAATAATAATTATGAACAAGGTAGGTATGAAATGACCAGAGACAATATTAAAGCTGCTGCGTTAATTCTCTTTGCAAGGAATGGGTATGAAGGAACGTATTTATCCGAAATTGCCAATCAAGTCGGCATTAGAAAACCTTCCATTTACAATCATTTCTCCAGTAAGGAGGAACTGTTCTTATCTGTTTTTGAAGATGTGATGTGGGCACATGTCAAGCAAATCGAAACTTTGGTAGAGAAGATTAAAGACGCTTCCGTGGAAGATAAGCTTTATCAAATTTTTAATGATACATTTCAGATGTATATAGAAGAGGAAGAAGTGACCGCTTTCTACAAAAGGGCAGTGATTTATCCTCCTGAACATTTAAAAGAGTTTATTCGCGAGAAAATCTTTGTTTCAGAAGAAGCACTATCCTGTATTCTTCGTGATATCTTTGCGGAAGGGATAAAAAATAACATTATCAGAGAAGAAAAAATGGAAGTGTTATTAGCTTCTTATTATTGTCTCATCGACGGAATGTTTATGCAATTGTCTTTTTATGGGGAAGATACAATAAAGCCGAGGGTCAAAAGTGTATGGCAGAACTATTGGCGGGGAATTGAAAACGTGTCGTACAAAAGCCAAAAAGTACACTAAATAATCAGGAAGAGGCGTGCCCGAGAAGCACGCTTTTTTCGATCCTGCATTTTGAAGGTTACTATCAAAAAGATAGTAAGTGGAGGAAAAAGCTGTTATGCTTGAATGGAAAAGAGAGAAAGGGTGAGTGGAGTGTGGATATTCTATCTGTTGCTGCTCTGCACAAGCATGCTATGGGCGGGCAACTTTGTCGCGGGGAAGTTTCTTGTTGGGCACGCTTCTCCGATGGTGTTGACCGATATGCGCTGGGTGGCGGCGATCGTGTGCCTTCTTCCCATTGTATGGTGGAAGGATAAGAAGCTATTGCCGCCCAAAAAGGCAATATGGCCATTGTTCTTAATGGGATTGACTGGTGTCGTTTTGTTTAACCTATTTATGTTTTTAGCGCTTGAACGTACGTCGGCAGACAATGTCGGACTGCTTTCTGCGCTTAATCCGGTGGCGATTGCCATCGTTTCATTTTTTTTGCTACGAGAGCGTATGACGCGTCGCCAGGTCTTTGGCATGATTGTATCGTTATTTGGTGTTATTGTAGTGATTTCGCACGGGGACCCGGTTCGTCTGCTTCGTCTGCATCTGAATGTTGGTGACCTGTATATGTTATGCGCAGTCGCCGTTTGGGGATTATATTCCGTGACCGGTCGGTGGGCGATGAAAAGTGTATCTCCGTATATGTCGACATTATGGAGCGGTATTTTCGGCGTGCTCACGTTGCTGCCGTTCACGGTGACTTCGGTGAAAATAACAGAACCGAGCCCGTCATTCTGGCTCGCAACAATATATGTCAGCGTGGGAGCAACCGTGCTTGCGATGTTGTTCTGGAATATAGGCGTACAGCGTGTGGGAGGAACGAAGTCGGGCGTCTTTTTGAACTTTAATCCGATTTTCACTGCGCTGCTATCGTTCTGGTTGCTTGGTGAGGCGATGACAGGAGTGCAGCTCTCCGGAACAATACTTGTGATTTGTGGCGTATATTTGTTTACGGCTATACCACGCCGTAAGAAGATGAATGTCGTAACAAACATGTAGAGGAGGGTATATATGGGTGCAATTTCATCTAAGCTCGTACAGCAACAATCAGGTGAAAAGTCGTTTACTAAGCTAAAGAAAAGATTTGTCTATACGATAGGCGGTTCACACCTATTGAATGACATGATGACAGTAGGGATTGTTCCTGCGCTGTTACCGTTATATAAGCAGGCGTTCAATTTGAATTATACACAAACAGGACTTATCGTTCTCATTTCATATTTAACTTCATCTGTAATGCAGCCTTTATTCGGGTATTTAACCGATAAAAAACCGAAACCATGGGCTCTGCCTCTAGGTGTACTCCTGACCGGACTCGGGTTGTCCATTACCGGTTATGTTACGAATTATTATTTTCTGCTTCTGGCGGTGGCTATCTCTGGATTAGGGTCAGGAATTTTTCACCCTGAATCGAATCGGTGCGTGTTTTTAGCCTCTGGTAATGAGAGGGGAAAGGCGCAAGCGATTTATCAGGTCGGTGGTAACTCCGGGCAAGCATTGGGAGCATTGTTAATTCCGCTGTTTCTTTTGTCATCTGGATTAAAAAGCATGTGGGTATTTTTTCTGTTAGGTATATTGTCATTCGTTATGACGATATGGATGATTCCTTGGTATAAAGAGCAATTAAGCAACAGTATGAAGCTGAAAAAGAAACTTCAGGGTAAAAGCTATCCAATTGCTATGCTGCTCCTCCTCATTGTCGTTATTTTGCGTTCATGGGTACAGATTGGCGTAGCTGGATTTTTACCGTTCTATGGTCAGGAAAAAGGAATCTCGTTGCATCAGGCGGAAATTTACGTATTCCTATTTCTCGGTGCAGGTGCGATCGGAACGTACATTGGCGGACAAATCTCGGATCGACTTTCAAGAAAATCCATCCTTTTATGGTCATTGGTTGCCTCGATTCCATTCTCAATCATAATGCCGATGGTAGATGGGATTATGCTCCCTATCATTTTGTTTATATTTGGTTTTACAATCCTGTCTTCCTTTGCTGTAGGCGTAGTATATGCTCAGATGTTAATGCCGAACAAAATCTCGATGGTATCGGGCTTAATGATTGGGTTTGGTGTAGGAGCGGGAGGGATTGGAGCAACGTTTATGGGAGCTATTTCCGACCATTATGGCGTAGATGTTGTTATGCATTTATTTAGTATTTTTATAGTGGTAGCTGTGCTGTTTACGTTATGCATTCCGAGTGATAGAAAGCTATAGAGGTTGGTGGAAATAAGCGCAGAGCCGTTCAGTAATAACGGGATTTCCCCGTAAGCTGAACGGCTCTTTAGGATAAAACATGAATACTTATGCTAAAAGAAAAGAAAAAATAATGCGCAGGGCAAAATACAACAAAACGATTCCTAAAAGACGATCAAACCAAACCCGGTACTTTCCATAGAACGCCCTGAATTTCGCAGAGGAGATAAGGAGCGAGAGTGCGGTAAACCAGAGAGCTACAGCGACCACGATTTCAGCACCGTATATCCAGCGTACCGCCGAGGAGGTATCAGGAGTTAAAAACTGCGAAAATACGCTTAGGAAAAACAATGCTGCTTTTGGATTCAGGACGTTGCACAAAAAGCCGTCCCGGAACCCGTGCAGCGTTTTTTTTCGTCCGACTGCTTTCTCGACCGCTACATCCTCTCCATCAGCTGAAGCCGTCAGCGCACCATATCCAAGCCAGATAAGGTATAATGCACCCATGAGTTGCACCGCATAAAACAGGCCGGGGTGTTGTTGTAGCAGGAAAGCGAAGCCGAAAACCGTATAGGCGATATGTATAATGAGAGCGGATGCGATTCCGAGAGCAGTGGCCGCACCGACTCGTGCTCCAAAGCTAAGACTGTTCTTCATGACTACGAAAAAATCGGGTCCCGGGGAGATACTCGCTAGGATACCGACAAGAAAGACTTCTACAAACATCGTTTCACCCTTTTCCTTGTAGAGCTATTTGACGCCCCAATCGTATGATTGCTTATTGATTTTTAACAAGATGGAGGAGTCTGTTTCTATGATGCCTTCGATCCGGCTTAATTCCTTAGTAAGAATCCGATAAAAATCCTCCGCAGAAAATGTAAGGATTTCGATAAATAAGTCAAAAGATCCGGTGGAAACAGCAACAAATCTAATTTCAGGAATTTGCACCAGCTGTTCAATGATACGCTCCAACTTATTCATTTCTACTTTCAATCCGAGCATAGCTACAGTAGACATTCCGGTTTTGAAAGGATCGACCACACCGACGACTTTGAGAATGTCGTGTTCCATCAATCTCTGTACCCTGTTACGTACCGTACCAACGGTAACACTAAGCTCCTCGGCAATTTCCGTATAAGACTTGCGCCCATCCTTTTGCAGGAAACGTATAATGGCCTTATCGATTTCGTCTAATGATATACTGTTACGTTCCATATGTCCCCTCCTTTTTTTGATTGTACATTGCATAAAATATAAAATCAATAGATTTAAAATGAAAAATTTATATTTTATAAAGGTATTTTATATAAAAAAATTAAAATGATGATGCTGGAAAGAATGCGTATATAAAAAAGACGCAGCCGACGAGGCTACGTCCTATACGATTAACGCGAGAATGAATGTGGTGTAAGCAGGGATGTGCGCGAAGACAATAATAGTAAAATAATAGTGCTGTTAATTAAAATCTCTGGTACAAGGTATGATACGTTATATAGGAAGGAGTACCAGGCGACCGGCATTCCTTCTGGAGCAAAGCTGCCGAACCAGATGACACCAGAACCAAAATGGCAAAGGAATCGGAGCGAAGCCGCGAGCGTAATGCCGAGCACAGCCCGTGTCATAGTAGCCATTTTACTGGCACCACCTGAAGCGGCGAACAGACCAGATAAGCCAATGACCGCATAAGGCAGCGGATAGTCAAGCAACACTTGGACAGGATGGACAATATAACCTCCGATCATTAACTTCAGTAGTCCTACGATAAGTCCGGCGGTGAGCCCAGCTTTGACTCCACGGCGGAATGAAAGCAATACAATCGGAATCATGACAAGTGAAATAGATCCGCCCTGCGCCCAGAAGCCGCCGAACTGTATGAAGCTCAGCGCATAGGCGAGTGTAGCCATGATCGCCGTCTCTAGCATGATAAGTAATCTTTCGTTTCTCATTATTTTCCCCCCTTGCTAATCCATAATTTTGCACAAAAATGGCACTTCCCGCAAAAGAGAAGTGCCTACGCACAAGTGCTCGAACTTCCCTACGCTGGCATAACCCAGATCAGGTACAGGGGTTTTGAGTGCGGGTACTCAATCTCAGCTGCACAGCGGCACCCCCAGTTCGAAGCAGTATGAAAGATGTATGTAATAGATTGGGTTCATTTTAGCATATTCTTTGCTTATGGCAAAGCGAAAAACGTGAATTCGCAGACAAACTGATGTGCATCGTTTCTTGCTGTTTTATTATGGATAAATTAAAATTATGTTATTTTACTTGTCAGAAATTCTTTAGTATGGTATAACTTCATCTGTCTACCAAGCTAAAGGAGGAAACAGAGTTGTTTAACGCAGTTGTTGTGTCTGTGCTTGTTATCGTGGTTCTTTCATTGCTGCGGATTAACGTTATTTTCGCGTTAATTGCAGCAGCGGTAACGGCCGGGCTTATCGCGGGCCTGCCGCTTACAGAGACGGTATCCACGATGATTGAAGGAATGAGTGGGCAGATGGAAACCGCACTCAGCTATGTACTGTTGGGGATGTTTGCTGTCATGATTGCCCGTTCCAATATTACAGCTATTCTAGTGAAAAACTTGATTCGTGTGCTTGGAGGCAAGCGGAGTATCCTGCTTGTGACAATCGCATTTGTGGCGTCGCTGTCGCAAAACGCAATCCCGGTGCATATCGCATTCATACCGATTTTAATTCCACCGTTGCTTGGTTTGTTTAACCGGATGAAAATTGACCGTCGAGCGGTCGCGTCCGCACTGACATTCGGCCTGCAGGCGCCGTATATTATGATTCCTGCAGGTTTTGGACTTATCTATCATGGGATCGTAGCTAGGGAAATGGCGAAAAATGGGATGCCTGTTGATGTATCGCTGTTTCCGAAAGCGATGCTCATTCCCGGGATTGGCATGGTGCTGGGACTGTTTGTCGCACTTTTTATTACGTATCGTAAAGGAAGAAAGTATATAAATAAAGAAGATATGTTTGCGTCTTCAAGTAAAGAAGAAGAGAATGTTTCATTTACCAGCAGACATATGCTCACGCTGGTGGCGATTGCTTCCGCGCTTGGTGTACAGCTATGGACGGAGTCCTTAGTTATCGGTACGCTGACCGGGATTCTTCTGATGTTCGCCTTTCGGGTCGTCCGCTGGAAGGATGGAGACGATGTTGTGCAACGCGGGGTAGCGATGATGGGATTCATCGCCTTTGTCATGCTGCTCGCCTCAGGTTATGCATCCGTGCTGCAAGAAACCGGAGCGGTGAAAGAGCTCGTATCTGCTAGTGGTGACATGCTGAAAAGCAATCAATTGCTCGCAGCGGCGATGATGCTGCTGGTCGGGCTCCTCATCACAATGGGGATTGGGTCTTCATTCGGTACAGTGCCGATCATTGCCGCTATTTATGTACCGCTTTGTTCAGAGTTAGGTTTCTCGGTACTGGCTACCGCCGCACTTGTTGGAACAGCGGGTGCGCTTGGCGATGCGGGTTCCCCGGCTTCCGATAGCACGCTTGGTCCTACGTCCGGACTTAACGCTGACGGCCAGCACCACCATATTTGGGACACATGTGTGCCTACGTTTTTGCACTATAACATTCCGTTGTTCGTATTTGGCTTGATTGCCGCCATGATACTATAAAAAAACGTCGGTCTTTCGCTTGGGCGAAAGCCGACGTTTTTTTATAGTAATAGGGAAACCCCGAAATGGAAAGAAAGCAAACATGAAGGAAAATTAGTTTCCACTATGTATATGTTGCTTAATTTATTCCCATCCTAAAATTATACTTCTATCTGGTAAGGAGAATCTCATGGAATACAAAAGCCAAAGGGTAGACTCTTTAGTTATAGGGATTGACGTCGGCTCAACGACCGTCAAAGCAACCGTGGTGAATCCAGGCAGCAAAGAAATTCTTTGGTCAGACTATCAGCGTCATAACACAAAGCAGGCGGAAAAGGTCTTAGAATTCTTAATCATTATTGGAAATGAATTTCCACACATCAAACAAGAGAACATTCGTGTATTTATAACAGGCTCCGGCAGTGGTCCTATTGCTGAACACATTGGAGCGAAGTTCGTTCAAGAAGTAAATGCCGTCACGATGGCGGTGGAACAACTTCATCCTGATGTAGGAAGTGTAGTCGAACTCGGAGGACAGGATGCTAAAATCATTATTTTTAAGGAAAACGAAGAAACGGGGAATAAGCAAGCGTTAACCTCTATGAATGACAAATGCGCATCCGGCACCGGCGCTACGATTGATAAGTGCATGATTAAAGTAGGAATGCCCATGGAGGAAGTGGGCAACCTGCACTTTGATGATACGAAATTGCACCATGTGGCCGCCAAGTGCGGTGTATTTGCCGAAACGGATATTGTCAATCTCGTGAAAAGCGGCATTCCCTCCACTGAAATTATGTGCTCTCTAGCAGATGCCATTGTCATGCAGAACCTGTCCGTTCTGACGCGTGGAAATACGCTGCGGCATCGTGTTCTTTTGCTGGGTGGTCCGAATACATATTTGCCTTTTCTGCAAGAATGCTGGCGAAAGCGGATCCCTGAGACGTGGGAGGAGCGAGGGTATGATTACCCGAAAGATGTTCCCATTGATGAACTGATTTTTGTGCCTGAAAATTCGCAGTACTATGCCGCTTATGGTGCTGTCATGTATGGAATGCATGAGCCGGTTGGTGTAGGCAGTTACACAGGGCTTGAAAGTCTAAAGGAATTTATTGCTCATGGCCGGAAGGCAAAGCTCGGAGAAAATGCCGGACCGCCTCTGGTAAACAGCGAAAAGGAATTGGAAGCGTTTCGTCAGAACTATCGTATTCCTCGTTTTACACCGACTACATTCGTACCGGGACAGAAGGTAAGGGCGGTCATCGGCCTTGATGGTGGCTCGACTTCTTCGAAAGCTGTTTTGGTTGATGAAAGCGGAAACATTTTGCTTAAGGAATACCAGCTTTCTAAGGGGAATCCGCTCGAAGATACGAAAGAAATGTTAAAGCGGATTCAAGATAAGGTGACAGGTCAAGGAGCAGAATTGGAAGTTATCGGCTTTGGCGCCACGGGCTATGCGGCGGACGTTCTGGAGAAAACGTTAAAGGCGGATGTCAATATTGTAGAGACCGTTGCTCATATGATGAGTGCCGTTCATCAATTCGGCGATATTGATGTCATCTGTGATATCGGCGGCCAGGACATCAAGGTCCTCTTTCTCAAAAACGGCGATATCCGCAACTTCAGGCTGTCCAATCAATGTTCCGCTGGAAACGGGATGTTACTGCAAGCCATGGCGGATCAGTTCGGCATTCCGGTTCAGGAGTACGCGGATACAGCCTTTAGCGCCCCGCTTTCTCCTAAATTCTCATACGGCTGCGCCGTATTTCTGGATGCGGATCGGGTGAACTTTCAGAAGGAGGGATATTCGAAAGAGGAATTGTTGGCCGGCTTGGCCCTCGTATTGCCGAAGAATATATGGCAGTATGTGGTGCAGATTCCACGTATGGCAGAACTGGGGCGCAAATTTGTCTTACAGGGAGGAACGCAATATAACTTGGCTGCCGTCAAGGCTCAGGTCGATTATATTAAGGAGCGGGTTCCTGACGCAGAAGTATATGTTCATCCCCATCCAGGAGAAGCAGGAGCAATTGGAGCGGCGATGGAAACGTTGCGTGTTGTAAAGCGTCGGGGGTATTCCACATTTTTAGGACTGGATGCGGCCATTAACCTGTATTATATGACCCGCAATGATGAGTCTACCCGATGCACATTCTGCCCTAACAATTGCAGCCGTACCTTCATCGACTCTCAAACACCGGACGGAAGTATGGCCCGCTATATCTCTGGCTTTAGCTGTGAAAAGGGAACAGTGGAAGACAAGGAAGCTGTGATCAAGCTGACAAGGGAGAGGCAGGAACTCAAGAAACATTATCCGAACCTGGTGGAATACGAGGCGCGTCGAATGTTCCAGCATTTCTACGATCCGACGCCGTTGCCTGAATCGAATACGCCAGCAAAGGATGTTCCGATAAAACGCAGATGGTTGAGCGGAATGAGAAAAACGCGGCAGCAGCGCCATTTTGAGCGTTCTTCCCACGAAGCAATGGAGAGACGAAACAAGATTCGTATCGGAATTCCCAAGGTGCTTAACATTTGGTCTACCGCTCCTTTCTGGCGCACATATTTCGAGACGCTTGGCATCGATAAACGCAATATCGTGTTCAGCGATTACACAAGTGAGGAGATGTGGCAGGAAGGTGGAAAGTACGGCTCGATCGATCCATGTTATCCATCGAAGGTAGCTCAGGCTCATGTTCATAATTTATTATTTAAACACCATAGTGAGAAAAAAACGCTTGATTATATCTTTTTTCCTTGTATCACGCATATTCCGACCCATCTGCATAATGTAATGGATTCGGCCAGCTGCCCGATTGTAGCTGGTGCCCCGAATGTGATTAAAGCCGCTTTCACAAAAGAAATCGACTTTTTTGCGACAAGAGGGATTACGTATCTTGATCCGGCGGTTACTTTTATAGAGCCGAATCTGATGAAGAAACAGTTATATGAGGCATTCAAGGAGCATCTGCAGATCACGGAGGATGAAAGCGACTTCGCTGTGGACGAGGGCTGGAAAGCGATGGAGTTGTTTGATACCGAGATGCAGGAGAAGGGTCGCATGATTCTTGAGCAGGTGGAACAGGAAAATCGCCTTTCTATTCTGATGATTGGACGTCCTTATCACTCCGATCCAGGTCTTAACCATAGCGTATTGGAAGAGTTTCAAGTGCTGGGCTATCCCATCATGTCCATGCGGTCCATTCCTAAGGATGAAGCTTGGCTGCGCCGTTTTTTCAAGGACGACCTGGAGAGCGGGCGTGTTGATTATGCATTGGAAGTAAGTGATGTATGGCCGGAAAACTTCAGTTCCAACAGTGTACAAAAGGTCTGGGCAGCCAAGTTCGCCGCGCGTCATCCCAATGTGGCGGTATTGGATCTATCCAGCTTTAAATGTGGACATGATGCTCCGACCTATGGGCTGATTGACTCGATTATTTCAACGGCAGGCACGCCTTATTCGGCATTGCATGACATTGATGCTAACAAGCCAAGTGGTTCGATTAAAATCCGTGTCAAGACGTATGCTCATAGCCTAGGACTTCATGAAGAGCGCCTACAGGATTTGGCCCAGAAAAAAGCAGAATTACAACGTCGCCTTGAGCAAAAACGTGTTGAACTGCTAAGCAAAAAGCAAAACGAATCAATTGAGTTATATGAAAACCCAAGCATTTTTCAGGCCGGGAATTAATAAGGCTTATACTTTGCCAAAACAAGGAGGAAAGCACATCATGTCTATCACCAAAAACAGGAAACAATCCCAGAAGCATCTTTCTATAGAGGACGAGTTACGCTCGTTTCAGACGGAGCAGGAAACAGCGTTAGGTTTACGGGAAAAAAAGGACCAGTGGTTTGATCCTGTTCCCCGTAAGTTTTTACTCAAAGATAGAGCTACCACGACCATTCTTTTCGGAGGGCTAACGATGGCTCAAGATTATTTGGTGGGGGGAGCGCTGAAAGGGCTGGGATATCGGGTAGAGCATTTGGACTGCCCGGACAATGAATCACTCCGTTATGGTAAGGAGTTTGGCAATCGGGGACAATGCAACCCGACGTACTTCACAGTAGGGAATTTAATTAAACATCTCCATCACCTTCGAGATGTGGAAGGAAAGTCAAAAGAGGAAATTGTTCGCAATTACCTTTTCATTACTGCTGGATCTTGTGGTCCTTGCCGATTCGGTACGTATGTCACGGAGTACCGGAAGGCTCTGCGCGATGCAGGATTTGATGGATTCCGAGTTCTCTTGTTCCAACAGCAGGATGGTTTGAAGCAGGCGACCGGTGAGGAATCGGCTCTTAAATTAGATGCTTCGTTCTTTATTAGCTTTCTGAAAGCGGTCCTCCTGGGAGACATCTTGAATGCAGTAGGATACCGTATCCGTCCCTATGAAGTGGAAGCAGGTTCGACTGATGCCGCTCTATCCTGCTGCAAACAATATTTGTATGATGCTTTGAGCCAGCGTAAGCGACTGTTCCCGGCGTTGCGTAGATGTCGTAAGGAACTGCAAGCCATTCGGGTAGACCGAACACAGGTAAAACCGAAAGTGAGCATCATCGGAGAGTTTTGGGCCATGACTACAGAAGGAGATGGCAATTATCAGTTGCAGCGCTTTCTAGAACGGGAAGGTGCTGAGGTCGAAGTACAATCCATTACAGCTTGGATCTTGTACCTTATTTGGGAAGGGCGCTACGACACGCGTAAACGAATGGCCCTGCGAGAAGCGGATTCTGGACGTTATGGCTTAAAAGGAAAGAATCCTGCCTTGCGTCTGCGCGTGTTAGGAGTGGCTGACCGTGCCGTCCGAGTGATGTTCCAAACGTATGCCAGGGCCATCGGTTTGTATGATTATCATTTACCCAACATGGATCAGATTGCCCAGGTTGCCCATGATTATTACAACAACCATTTGCGCGGCGGTGAGGGACATATGGAAGTAGGGAAGCTCATTCTTAATACCGCAAAAAAGAAAGTGAACATGACCATCTCCGTCAAGCCCTTCGGGTGTATGCCGTCTTCAGGCGTATCTGACGGCGTTCAATCATTGATTACGGAGAAGTATCCTGAAGCCATTTTTCTTCCGATTGAAACGACGGGAGATGGAGCAATTAACGTATACAGCAGGATACAGATGATGCTGTTTAAGGCAAAACAGGCTGCACAGAAGGAGTTTGAAGAAGCCTTATCAAAAAAAGGCGTGACGGTTCAGCAGCTTCAGCAAATACCGGGTCATGCAAAATTTACTCATCCGCTGCAAACAAGCCGTCATGTCGTTGCTTGTACGGCGGCCAATACAGTATATGGCATGCGTGGGTTTTTTAACTGGATTTCCTTCCGACAGAACAGAGAGAAGATCGAAGGAGTTTAGTGAGCACATACCGTTATTTTTGGTTAAACAGTTTAGCCTCCAAATATTTTTTGGAGGCTTTTGTAATGGGGAAGGCGCCATCATTTTCTTTGTTTCGTTACGATGAATTTGATAAAGAATGTAGAGAGGGCCGGAATTTTATTAAACACAAAGTAAGCGGAATGGTGATATGGAAAAAAACACACATTTTATTATATGGTTGGAAGCGATTGGATTCCTGGTGTTGATAGCTAAAGGGATAGTTATGCTGATTGGCTAAATTTTTAAACGCTTTACTCATAACATAACAAAGAGGTGTGTAAAAAAGATGAATGGTATACGTAGAGCAACATCATTATTCGGTAATAATAGAGGAATGTGGCAGCAGATACTACCAGGATTCAGAAACAGACGTAATAACAGAAACACAATGGCGCTTTCGTTATTAGCTTTAGGCATCGGTGCAACAGTATATGGAATGACAAGAGGCCGTAACAATCGAGGCATATGGCAACAAACGACAGAGAATGTTATGGATAACTCAGTTCAGGCAACACAAGCCGGTATGGAAACTGCAGCAGACAGCACCGATGATGTTCTGGATGCCATTGCACAAGCAACAGAAGAAACGATTGATACTACTGCGGACACAGTTAGAAATGTAGCGCAAAGCAATATGTACTGAGAATGCGATTGAAAACACTAAGAGTAATTTGCTCCTAGTGTTTTCTTCTTATTTTAACCATATACATCACATCTGAAATACCAGGAGTGTTGATTCTTTTGAGAAGAAAAGACAACCAGAACGGGGCACTAAGGCACCGAGATTTATAAATGTCGGAAAATTATTTATTTGTAAATATAGACAAAAAGTAGGGGAGGCTATATGATTAGAAGCAAAAGTAAATAATTTAAGGAAAAGGTGCAAATATCATACAAGTATATTTGCTTAAAAGGGAAGATCGGTGTAATTCCGGCGCGGTCCCGCCACTGTAAATGCAGAGCGAATCTTTCATATGTCACTGTCTTGATAGCAAGATGGGAAGACGAAGATGAGCGATGACGCATAAGCCAGGAGACCTGCCTTTTCTGTATATGTTTCCAATTCTTCGGGGGGTGAGAATAAGAGACAAAAGCGACAAGCAAAAGTGCGGCTTACTATAGTGTAGGGCTGCTTTGTTTATGTATGCCGTTTAAAAGGCCACCTCTATCATAAGGGTGGCCTTATTGTATTGGCGAAAAAACGGGCAACCCGAATAAGAAAGAAGGGGAATGAGAGTGAAAAGCAAGCTGGTATGGAAACGTTACGGAGCGTTACTGATGTCAATTTTACTTCTTGTCTCTACGTTGAGCTTTTCTTTGTTCCAGCCAAGACAAGCATATGCCGCAAGTTTAGCGGACACAAAAGAGGAAACAAAGAGCGATAATACAACTGAAAATGGTATCAGGAAGAGAGAAGTGACGAAGCAAACAACGCCTGATACCGTAATTGTTCAAGAGCCGAATGTTAAGCAAGAGAAAAAAATTTCGGTGGCCGAGGCGATTCGTACGGCCAGTGAGTTGATTTTAAGCAGTGGAACAATCTCCGAATGGGAAGCCATTGGGCTTGCCCGTGCAGGGCAAACAGTACCAACAAGTTACCTATCGGCAGTAGAGCAAGAATTAAAAAATAAAGAAGGCTATTTCCGTAAAGTTACTGACTATGAACGTATAGCGATTGCCGTAAAAGCAGCAGGGGGCGATCCGACAAGTATTGCTGGATACAACCTTATTGAAAAAATTTATAATCATGACCGTATGCTTGTTCAAGGACTTAACGGTCCGATTTTTGCACTCATTGCGCTTGATTGCGGGAATTATCAAATACCTGAGGATGCAAAATGGAATCGGGATAAACTGCTGACGGAGATTCTAAGTAAGCAGAATGAAGACGGCGGATTCTCCCTTTCTCCGGGAATGAGTGATCCTGATATTACAGGCATGACGTTGACAGCACTTGCTCCATATACGGACAAAACAGAAGTGAAAACAGCAAGCGAGCGGGCGGTAAACTGGCTATCCAAAAGCCAAAAACCGCATGGAGGCTATGCCTCTGCATGGGGCGAAGACAGCAGTGAGAGCGTTGCTCAGGCAATTATTGCGCTAACGGCACACGGAATCGATCCGACAGAAGCACGATTTACTAAGGAAGAAAACAATCTGGTAAGCAATCTCATGACTTTCCGTCAGGAGGATGGCGGTTTCGCTCATGTATTGGGTGGCAGTACAAATAATATGGCCACTGAACAGGCATTACAGGCACTTGTGGCATACGATTTATTTATGAATGGCAAAGGTGGGCTGTACCGATTTACTACAGGCATACCTGAGCCGAACCCGGTAGTGCAGGCAACCATTCGTATAGAGGGGCCTAAGGGACCCATTACTGCGGGAGATATATCCGCGGCAACCGCATTAGAAGGACTGGAAAAACTTTTAACTGAGAAAAATATACCCTATCGAATCGAGGACTCCCAGTACGGGAAATATGCAGCATCCATTAATCACATCGACGAGGGGCAATACGGTGGCTATGACGGTTGGCTGTTCGCCATTCTGCGCGATGGCAAATGGGTGATTCCGAATGTAGGTATGGCTGAGTATACACTTAAGGAATCAGATCAGGTCGTTGTTTATTACGGGGGAAGTAATACCCAGTTAATCGATTCGATAACCGTTCATCCGGCGCAGCCGAAAGCAGATGAACCTTTTACGGTTGCTATCATGAAGACAGCATGGGACTGGCAGGCAGGCAAACAGGTTATAACACCGGCGGCGGATGTTCAGGTAGCGGTTGGGAACAAAGTAGAGAAGACGAACGATCAGGGAATTGCTTCCATAAAGAATGGAATGACAGCAGGAACCTATACGGTTACTGTAAACGATTATCACGATAGTCAGGCACCAGGCATCGTTCGTAGTACAAAAGAGCTTGTGGTGGCGACAAATGGAACAACTCCAGGTGGCGGAGGCGGTGGTGGAGTCCCTGTCCCTGCGAAGCAAACCATAACGTTGTCTGTCACAGGAGACAGCCAGAAAGGCACGATTCTGGCTGCTAAATCAATAGAGCTAAAAGCAGGCGACACGGCTTACACCGTGCTTGCACGGGAGTTGGGCAGCAAGGTAGAATCACGTGGTTCAGGCCCCACACTATATGTTGAGGCGATCGACGGGTTGGGTGAATTTGACCGTGGTCCGCAAAGCGGCTGGATGTATTCGGTCAATGGCTGGTTCCCGAATTATAGCGCGGGTATCTACACATTAAAAAACGGAGATGTACTCGCGTGGCGCTATACACTGAATCTAGGCAAAGACTTAGGTGCTGATTTAGGGGGGAGCCAGCTTGCTTCAGGTGCTGTTACAGAGTCGATACCTATGCAGCTCGATAATGAAATCAATAAGGTTGGCCTACCGATAGACAACATGCAGCCGATTGAAAAAGTCGGAAAAACGACGGCTGTATTGAATGCCAAAGAGAAAATGAATGCTTCACAGGCGGAACAAATTCAAAAAACGCTAGCTTCTCATACTGTATCACTGAGCCAGAACGTATCAGCCGCCATTGAAACTGTGATGAAAGACAATGAAGAAGAGGTGGGCTTTGTTGTTCCGGCTGCTGCCTTACCGAATACAATTTCTATCGCTATCAAGGAACAGACAGCAGAACGTCCTGAACTTGTCTCAAGCCTTTATGATTTTACACCAGACGGTACGAAGTTTAGCAAGCCCGTCTATATTTCGATTAAGGTGCCTGTACAGACGGATATACCGGATAATTTGTCTCTTGTATGGCTTGATGAAAAAAACAATCAATGGATTCCTATCCCGGCGGTGATTGATGCAAAAACAGGTATCATAACCGGAAAGGTAAACCATTTTACGAAGTTCGCCGTTATTGACCGCAGCAAAATAAAGATGGCACAGCAGCATAAATCTGTTTCCGCAGAGATAGCGGCTGTCAGCAAGCAAATTCTCAACAGCGGTGAACTAACCGATTGGGAAGCGTTTGCGCTGGCCCGGGCGGGGCAGAATGTACCAGCAAGCTATCTATTGGGAGTCGAGAAGCTGTTACGGGAGCAGAAAGGCGAATTCCGTAAAGTGACGGATTATGAACGAATTGCATTGGCCGTAAAAGCAGTAGGGGGCGATCCGACAAACATTGCTGGCTACAATCTAATTGAGAAGATTTATAATCATGAGCGCATGACAAGCCAAGGAATAAACGGACCTGTTTTCGCTTTGCTAGTGCTTGACAGTGGACAATACAACACACCTGCCGAAGCAAAATGGACAAGGGATACGCTCATTGCATGGATAGTACAGCAACAGAACAGTAGCGGCGGATTTCCGCTTGTTAAAGGGGAAGAGGATAACGTAGATATTACCGCTATGGCCATTACCGCACTCTCATCCTATCAGGAGCGACCAGAAGTAAAAGTGGCAGTCGAAAAAGCAGTACACTGGCTTTCGCAAGCACAGCTTAAAAATGGGGGCTATAAGCTGTTCGGTGATGAGAACAGCGAGAGTGTATCCCAGGTCATTATTGCGTTATCTGCACTTGGTATCGATTTGAAAGATAAAAGATTTGTAAAATCCAATACGGATTTACTGACGAATCTGCTCAGCTTCAAAAACAACGATGGAGGTTACTCACATGTTATGGGACAGCCAACCAATGAGATAGCAACTGAACAAGCGCTGATGGCGCTGTCTGCCTATGAGCGGTTTACCCAAGGACAAGACAGATTGTATCACATATCAGCACTTCAGCTTGTAGAAACACCACAGCTAGACATAGAGAAGTTTGTAGATGAACATACGATTTCTCCATGGGCTTCAGCTGCTGTATATGCTGCCTATGAAAGAAAGCTAGTAGGAGGGGTTAGCACGACTGAATTGCGTTTTGCCCCGAAGCAACCGATGACAAGAGCGCAATTTGCTACCCTGTTGCTAAAAGCGATGAATGAATCCCCTGCTATGGAAGCGAAGCAGACATTCGCTGATGTAAAACAAGGAAGCTGGTATTACGGATATGTCATGAAGGCGAAAGAAAAAGGGATTATCCAAGGTGCTACACCAACATTGTTTAAACCAGAACAGCCGATTACTCGCCAGGAGATGGCCATGATGATCACACAGGCATTTCAACTAAAGGCCCATCCGTCAACGCGAACTTTTAAGGATCAGAGCAAGGTGTACAAACCGGCGCTTTCCCATGTGCAGGCTGTGCATCAGCAAGGCATTATGGTTGGATATGACGGATACTTCTACCCGACTGCGACAGTTACGAGGGAGATGGGAGCGGTCGTTGCGGTGAAATTACATGAAGAAATGGTACGCAAATAATAGAAAAAGAACAAAGGGGCTGGAACATTCTATGTTGAAGCAAGTAAAGCGCTGGTGGTTACGGTTTTTCGCATTTGCCATGGTTATTGTACTCGCAAGTGGGTGTGTGCAAGCTTCAGAGAAGACAAACGAACCTACACAAGTAACATCTATAAATCAGCAAACAACGGAACCGGTAAGACAGACTGCATCAAAGGAAGGGCATAGGGCGGAAAGTGAAACAGCAGCTGTCAGTCATCCGACATCGGAACAGCCAGCTCAGGGTAAGACGACAGTGAAGGAGCCGACCGTACAGAAAAAGGCCGAGCAATCAGCAGTTGCAGCAGAGAAAAAAGCACCGGTTCAAGCTTCGGTCACAGCCGTACCCGAACAGAAGCAGCAGGCACGATCGACGGAAAATAAGGCCATCGCCACAACTGCTGCTCCTCAGGTCGAGAGTAAGAAGCCGAAGGAAACAAAGGCAGAGTCGAAAAAGCAAAAGACGGTCCTATTTTCCATTGTCGCGGATAAAGAAAGGGGAACGGTTCTTCCGCCGACGGTAGTTGAGATTAAGGACGGGGAAACGGTACTTGATGCTCTGAAGCGGATAACCCGTGAGAAGAAAATTCAGATGGAATATAGAGGGGTAAAGGCGACGGCCTATATTGAAGGGATCGATAATTTGTATGAATTTGATCGTGGAGCGAAAAGCGGCTGGATGTATCGGGTAAACGGGATTTTTCCTAATAAAAGTGCAGGGATTTTTCCTGTAAAAGACGGCGACAAGGTAGAGTGGCTCTATACGGTAGACCTTGGTAAGGATGTGGGAGCTGAACTGAAATGAACGGAGGTTTTGCTTCCTTGCACCCGGTCCCCTGCATGATTTATTATGCAGGGGTTATCCTGTTCAGTATGCTGCTGTTCCATCCGGTTTTTCTGTTGACAGCTGTAGTAGTCATCGTTATGCTGAATCTCCTGCATAATAGCGGAAATCAGCTGCGTCGCCTCCTGCCTTTTTATCTGCTGATGGGAGGATCTGTTGCGCTGCTGAACCCTTTATTTTCACATCGTGGTCGGTATATTCTGTTTTATTTTCTTGACCAGCCGATCACGCTTGAAGCAATCATATACGGAGTGACAATGATGCTGTCCTTGCTGGCCATTTTACTTACCTTTGTTTCTTATCACCATGTTATTACGACTGATAAGTTCATGTATGTGTTTTCTGTCATCGCCCCAAAAGTAGCATTGCTAATCTTGATGGCTATGCGCTTTGTGCCCCTTTTTCGGAGAAGGTTGTATCAGATTACAATGATCCAGAAAATGAAAGGAATTAGTGTCAGGCGGGGAACGCTGCGGCAGCGGATGCGACATGGCATGGTATTGCTGCGTGTTCTGTTGACCTGGTCATTGGAAGAAGCGCTGCAAACGGCTGACTCAATGAAAGGGCGCGGCTACGGAATCACGCGGCGCAGCATGTATGTGATTTATCGTATGGAGCGAAGAGACTGGTTCATATTGTCTGCTATGGTGCTGGCAGAGCTGATATGCATTATCGGATGGGCATATGGCTACGGTGTTCTGCAAATCTATCCGCATTTGGAAGCGATGGCGCTAACATGGGATGAAAGAGCAGTATATGGGGTGTTTTGCGTCTTTTTACTTACGCCGGTTTTTTTGGAAGTAAGGGAGAGGGTTGTATGGCAATTATTGAAGTAGAACGGCTGTCTTTTTGGTACCCTGATGAAGAACGGGCCGCACTTTCTGATATGTCACTAACAGTTAAAGCAGGGGAGTTTATTGTTCTATGCGGGGCTTCCGGGTGTGGGAAGACAACACTGCTGCGTCACTTAAAGAAAGAATTAACACCGGTAGGAAAACGAACCGGTCGTATTATGTATAAAGGGGTGCCGCTTGAAGAGCAACCGGACAGACAAACGACTCAGCAAATCGGGATGGTATTTCAAAATCCGGAAAGTCAAATTGTGATGGATACTGTTTGGCATGAACTTGCTTTTTCGATGGAAAATATGGGATACACCTTGCCGGTAATGCGTAAACGGCTAGGAGAGATGACGCAATTTTTTGGCCTGGAGCCGCTGCTATACAGATCGGTGCATGAATTATCTGGAGGGCAGAAACAGATGATTAATCTTGCGTCTGTATTGTTGCTGCAGCCAAACGTTCTGCTACTCGATGAACCTACTTCGCAGTTGGACCCGGTTTCTGCACGCGAATTTATCCAGATGGTGTACCGTCTAAATCAGGAGTTTTCGATGACCGTTATTATGAGCGAGCACCGTCTAGAAGATGTTATACCTCTGGCGGATCGGGTCATTATTATGGAGAAGGGACAGGTGAAATATGCAGGTAGTGCCGGCACAGTAAGCAGGCAGATAAGAGCTGGACAGGTTGATGAGGAGTTAGCTTACTTACCGTCGATTGCCCGGCTGTATTTTGCTGTACAACCGTCAGCCAATCAATTGGAGAGCACACAGCAGGTACCGCTTACAGTGCGCGAAGGAAAGCGGTGGCTGGCAGCGAGTAGGAAGGAAGGGGGCGGAGTGCAGCCTCCTGCTGTATCTTCTATGTTTGCGTTACAGGAGGATGAGCTTCTGACATGTCGTGAAGTGACATTCCAGTATGGCAGGGAGCAGCCTGAAGTATTAAGCAAGCTATCGCTTAGTATCTACCGAGGAGAATGCCTTGCCATTCTGGGAGGGAACGGGGCTGGAAAATCGACCCTTCTCCAGATTATGGCCGGCCTTGCCGTACCGCAGCGGGGGAGTGTTCGCTACCGTAAGAAACAGGATATATGCTCAATGCCGGAAAAAGAGAGGGCTCGCATAATCGGCTATCTGGCACAAAATCCGCTTCTGTACTTCAGTTATGATACGGTGGAGGAAGAACTGCTGCATATGGCGGAGTATGCCGGAATTTCATCATCGGCGGAGAAGATTCAGCATCTGCTGGTTTCGTTCGGTATTACAGATATTGTAAAAAAACATCCGCACGATATAAGTGGAGGACAGCAACAGAAGGTAGCGCTGGCAATGGTGTTGCTTGCCGATCCGCATATCCTGTTGCTGGACGAGCCGACGAAGGGAATGGACCCACCGGCAAAAAAACGCATGGCTGCCTTATTGCATGCATTGCGTGAGGCAGGAACGACCGTTGTGTTTGTCACCCATGATATCGAATTTGCTGCACGGCATGCGACCCGTTGTGCCATGCTATTCGATGGAGCAATCTCAGCTGTTGCTGAACCAAGAGTATTTTTTAGCGAGAATTATTTCTATACGACGGTCATTAACCGTATAGTACGGGAATGGCTACCGGATGCCTTAACGTATGAGGATGTGATAAAAAGATGGAACGTTCCCGTTTCTTTATTCTGATCAGCATGGCGATTTTTGTTGTTGCGTTGGCCGTTTCGGCTGCTGTGACAGATGAGCATTACTTATTGTTGAGTTTTGTATTGATTGCTGTTGCGCTGCTTCCGTTGTTTGCACGATTTGAACGAAGAAAAGTGGAGGCGCGTGAACTGGTCTTGCTTGCGGTGCTGGCTGCCATTGCAGCTGTTAGCCGAGTGCCTTTTGCGCCGTTGCCGAGCGTGCAGCCAACCTCATTCGTAATTATTATTTCTGCAATTGTGTATGGAGCAGAAGCGGGATTCATTATTGGCGCAATTGCTGCGCTTGTCTCTAACATTTTCTTAGGACAAGGACCATGGACGCCCTGGCAGATGTTCTGCTGGGGAATGATTGGTGTAACGGCGGGATGGCTTAAGGATGCATGGTGGATGAAGAAGCGACTTGGATTGCTATGCTTCGGTTTTGCATGGGGATTTTTATTTGGCTGGATTATGAATATATGGTATATCATTACGCTTCCTGATGCGCTGGGCTGGCAATTGATTACGGTTGCCTATATACAAAGCTTTTACTTCGATTTGGCCCACGCCTTATCCAATGTATTCTTCCTTGCCGTGTTCGGAAGCAGCTGGCTGAAGATACTTGTTCGTTTCCGCAAAAAATATGGGTTGCTATCCGTGGTATGAAAAACATGTGAATTTGTATTTTGACGATAAGGCGCTTTGTTTGCTTTAGATACGGGAATCACCCTGAGTATATGGCACAAACAGTTTTATTGTTTACCTTGTTTGGTAGCACTACAGTCACTGTTGTTGTATATGTATCAAAGACGTTATTCGGATAAGACACATGTATTGACAAAATTTGAAACATAATTTTAAATAGTGGTTAATGATATAACGACTAGAAAAGAGGCGTTTTATGGATACGATATACAAGGAGCTTCAGAAATTGGGTTTTTCCCAATACGAATGCAAAGCATATGTAGGCCTTTTAAAGCATTCGTCCGTAACAGGATATGAAGTGAGTAAGCGTACGGGTGTGCCGCGTTCCATGATTTACGAAGTATTGGGTAAATTATTGGATAAAGGTGCTATCTATACCGTTCCGTCAGATCCTGTGAAGTATTCACCTGTCCCGGCAAAAGACTTAATGGAACGGCTTCGAAAAAATTTCGAGGACTCTTTCGATTTCCTTGAAAAGGAATTGTCGGCTCTTGAAACAGAGCGAGATGTAGATGTTATTTGGCGGATTCGCAGCGAACAATTAGTTATTGAAGAGATGGTAGATATAATTAATAAAGTAGAGAAAGAGTTGTGGCTATCGGTATGGGAGCCGCAAGTTCCACGAATAAAAGAAGCGATTGACCGGCAAGCCGAAAAGGGGGCGAACATTTTTACGGTCCTCTTCGGTGCACCAGAGACGCATTTAGGATTTACCTATCACCATAATTATATGACATCTGACGTTGTTGAAGATCGGATGGGCGGGCATTTAACCGTTGTGGTCCGCGATGCAGAAGAGGTACTTATCGCCAATTTTACAGAACAGGCTTCCGCCTGGGCAGTAAAAACGAAAGACCCTGCTCTTGTACTGGTCGCTACTGAATATATTAGACATGATATTATGGTCGAAGAGATTACGAAAGAATTCGGCGCCGAAAAGCTGGAGGCTCTTTGGAAAAATAAAAATGATTTGATTCATGTAATGACAGGAAAGCGGTTCAAATAACACGAACCGTATTTTCTTTCACCAATTAATAGTAGTTAGAATTATAACATCTAAAAGGAGTGCTAAAGATGCCAACAAATGAACTGTATGTAAACGATAGCTATGTAACTACGTGTGAAGCTCATGTCATCAAAATCGAGGGAGAAAAAGTCATTTTGGATCAAACAGTGTTCTACCCTACAGGTGGCGGACAAGAGCATGATACAGGTGTTCTCATACAGGAAAACGAAGTATTCGATGTGCATCAGGTGAAAAGAGAAAAAGGAGAAGTAATACACTACATAAAAAACGCGCAGCAATTGAAAATAGGGAAAGTAACAGCGCGTATTGATTGGGAGAGAAGAATGGGATTAATGAGGCATCACTCCTTGCTGCACGTGCTAGGAGCGGTGGTATACAAGAAATATGGGGCGCTATGCACGGGGAATAAAATATATCCTACAAGGGCCAGAATCGATTTTGATCATCTTCAAGATGTAACGGACGAGCAAGCAGAAGAAATTGTGCGTGAGACGAATAAAATATTAGAAGAACATTATCCGATTACACTAAGATACGTATCGAGGGAGGAGGCGGAAAATATCTCAGGAGTAATAAAAACATCCATCAATTTACTTCCGCCTTCCATTAAAACCGTTCGTTTAGTCTCCATTTCGTCTATCGATGAACAAGCATGCGGCGGTACACATGTATCAAATACGAAAGAGATTGGGAAGATGGTACTCGATAAAATCACGAGCAAAGGAAAAAATAACAAACGTTTTGAGGTTTCACTTGTTCGTTATTAAATCGAGATGGGGAGGGTACCATTCAAAAAGGAGGCTGCCACGATGTTATGGCAGTCTCCTTTTTCTACTGACATGGAATGATGAAGTTTCACTCGACAAGTCCGTATTTATCATCATGAAGGTATCACTCAACATGACGATCAATGTATTTCATTCCCCCTTCGTATATTTATGTATGATTAATCAAAGTTGACTATATTTACAACACCAGGATAATGTTAATTGATTTGTATAGTCAAGCATGATTATAATGAAGATAACTAGGAAAAAAGGGGAAGGCTAGCATGGACGAAAGAGTATTGCTGTTGCTGGGGTTGCTGAAAAATCAAAGTCAGCACGGCTATCAGATTAATGATTTTATCGAGCGGAATGTGAGTCGGGTAATGGATTTAAAGAAGGCAACCGCATACGCGATTTTAGGACGTCTCCATGAATCAGGATATGTGACTGTGCATACGGAACAAGAGGAGAATCGGCCACCACGCAAAGTATATTCGATTACGGCAGAAGGAGAAGAGCAGTTCTATCGTCTTCTGCAAGAGAATTTGTCAGAGATGAAGCAAGTAACGCTACCGGGAGACATCGGATTGATGTTTCTTGATTATCTCTCTCCCGTTGAGGCGGTGCACTATCTTCGGGAGCGGCTCCAGCGTCTGGAGACACAGATTCAGGCGTATGAATCAGCACCGGAACATACGAGCAACCCGAGCGTAGATCTAGCTATCGATCGGCGGCTGCGTTTAATGCGCAGCGATCGTGAGTGGCTAGTAGATACGATTGCCAAGCTGGAAAAATCCATATGAATGCAAAAAAGGAGCGGGCCAGGTCCGCTCCTTTCAGTATATTGTCGTTTCAAGGGTGTTGTCGTTTATTCGTATGACGCTTCAAAAATGCTCAGCACTTCATCTGCCGTCATATTGTGTGTGCCAGGGATTGTATTTGTACCGTTGCCGTTGACACGAATGGTCTCGTCTGCCATCAGACGCAAGTCTTCACGTTTGATGCCGACGCCTTGCAGCGTATCGTACACCCCGATTTCTTTGTACCAGTGTATGAGAGCTTCGATGCCGGCTTTTGCCGCCCGTTCATCGTTGTCCTCAGTAATGCGGAATACGTTGCGTGCGAGGCGAGCCAGACGGTGCGGGCGATCCGCAAGGATGATCTGTTCGAAGTAAGCGGGTGTAATAATGGCAAGACCGCGTCCGTGCGAAATATCATAGTGAGCCGAAAGTGTATGTTCCATGGCGTGTACCGGAAACGCGCCGCCGCGACCCGCGCCTGCGATGCCAATTAACGCTAGCGTACTCGTCCATAGCAGATGAGCGCGTGCTTCATAGTTTTTCGGATCATCCAGCGCTTTTTTCGCATAGATAAGAACATTGCGCATAAGTCCTTCTGTAAGTTCATCCTGAACATTTGCATGCTCATCGCCGGTCATGTAGCCTTCATATAGATGGGTGAATATGTCGGCAGCACCGTCGGCCGTATAGTTGGCAGGAACGGTGTAGGTCAGCTCAGGATCGAGGATGGCTGCTTTCGGAAAGAGGCCGGGGCCACCGATGCCAGCCTTTTCTCTCGTCTCCCAGTTTGTGATGACCGCGCCTGAATTGGCTTCCGAACCGGTGGCAGCCAGAGTGGGAATGGTGATAATCGGCAGTGCTTCCGTAATTGGAAGCAACTCTTTCCATTTGCTGGCTTTGCTGCCGCGGATGTATTCGTGAATCGGACGCCCGGACAGGGCAACAGTAGCGATAGCTTTTGCTGCATCCATCGCCGAGCCCCCACCGAGTGCGAGGATGAGTTTGCAGTTTTCTTCGCGTGCGATGCGCCCTGCTTCATCGATTGTTGTGGCGCGGGGATTCGGTTCAATGCGATCAAATAGAACATAGCTTACGCCTGCCTTATTGAGCGAGGTAATGACTTTATCCAAGGAACCAGTTTTTTTCGTTGAAGAACGGCCGGTGACGAGTAACGCTTTTTTCGCATGAGCTGCGACGATATCACCTGTTCTATTTACTTCTCCTTTACCGAAATGGATACGGGTAGGCATATTTAATGTGAAATTTATCAAAGGAAAGTCCTCCTCTTTGTACGAGTTTGCTAAGATAAGTATATAGCTTACTTCTTCTACTACGTTGTCCATTCCATCGTCTCATACTTACTTTTTCATAGCAAGTTTTTCCTGAATAAGGATATGCTAAAGAAAAGGGGGAACACATTGTATGAATTGGATTTATTGGATTGCTTTGTTTAACACGAAGTTTCAGGCAAGCTGTCTCGTCAAGCGAATGGAGGAAGATTGGTGGACAATGGGCTACCGCAGTCCGCGCATCATTGAAATATTCCAGGTAAAGGACGGGCGGTACGGTGTTCGTTATATATGGTAGCAGGTACGGAGAATAGGAACGCCTAGCAAAGAGATTACGTAAATATAAAGTGAAAAATAGGAGGAAGAGGTGAGAAACCGTGAGTGTATTGCGTCAATTAATTCATGTAGAAACGTATGAAAGAGGAACCGAAATTGCAAAGCTTGCCTTATATGAACGAGATGGTGAATATAAGCTTGTACGTTATGCGGTGGCAATCGATGGCGAGGAAGAGAACTACTTGCTGTACAGCGGAGCAAATCTACAGACAGCGTTTATGAAGCTAGATGGAGAGAAGCGGCTGCTCCGCTTTACAGAGTATGCACCTATCCATCCTGCCGAGCCGGTGATGACGCGCGCGGATTGGAATAAGGATATGCTGGCGCTGGCACAGAGCTATTACAGTCCAGATGCGTTAGGACTGCTAAGAGAGTGGCGGAAGCGAATAGCGGATGCCATGAACGTAGCCCCGTACATGGTACTTGAAGACAAAGTGCTATTTCTGCTGGCTACCTTTATGCCGCAGACGAAAGAAGAGTTTCTCAGCTTGCCGCATTGCGGTGAGAAGCGGTGGGAACAGTATGGGGCTGAGTTGCTGGCTTTGCTGCGTGGGCAGGCGCCCGCTTTTTACATCCCATCCGCCGTTCTGGAAGGAGCACAGCCTGTTCGCACTCAGAAGCAGGAACGGCAAGTTAAGCTGTTGACTCGTCTGCAAGAAGAGACACCGGAGCTAGAAGAACTGGCACGTGAATTGGATGTTTCAGTTAATACGGTGATAGGTTATTTGGAAAAACTTGTTGAAGACGGATATGATATCGAAGCGTATGTAGCGTTTTTGACGCGCGAGGTGCCTTATTCCGAAATTTCCGCCGTTATCGACAGTGTAGGAGCAGACAAGCTGAAGCCGATTTATCTGGAATTAAACGGTGACGTACCGCCGTATGAAGCTCAGATTTCATATCATCAAATCCGGCTTGCCCTCGTAAGAAAGAAGATGGAACAAGCATCGGTCGGGTGAGTTGGCGACAATAGCGAGAAAAAGAGCAGGGCATAAGCCGCTGCTCTTTTTCTTATAGTCGTTCGTCTACGGGATAGCCTTCGCGTATTAAGCGTTTTGCGATGCGTTCAATATGAGCCTGATCGTTTGTCTCCAGCTCTACTTCTACTTCCGCCTGTCCAGGCACGATGCGCGGGCTGATCCGGTGATGATGTATGGAGATGATATTGGCTCGCTCTTCCGCGAGGATAGCTAGCAGACGGTTTAGATTACCTGGCTTATCTTGGACGGTCGTCACGATTCGCACATAGCGGCCGGATTCGATCAGACCATGCTCGATAATGCGCGACATGAAAGTAACATCGACGTTTCCGCCGCTTAGAATGACGGCGATTTTCTTATTCTTGAGCGGCATTCTTCGGTACAGAAGCGGGACAAGCGCCGAAGCGCCGGAACCTTCGACCAGGAGCTTGCTGCGTTCGAGCAAGTACAGCATCGTACGCGAAATTTCGATATCCTCTGCCAAAAATACATCATCTACGTACTTTTCCACCAGCTCATATGTTAGAGAGCCGGGCTTTTTGACGGCGATTCCGTCTGCAATTGTCCCGGTACTGGTTACGGACATGGGCTGCTTCTCATTCAGGGAAGCCGTCATACTTGCGCAAGCGGCTGCTTCTACTCCATACACCTTTACATGGGGTGCAATGGTTTTTACACAAGCGGCGATACCGGCGATGAGCCCACCTCCGCCGACCGGACAGATAATGGCATCCACATCAGGCAACTGCTCAAGCACTTCGAGCCCGAGCGTGCCCTGCCCTTCAATCACACGAGGATCATCGAACGGATGGAGAAAGGTGGCTCCGGTTTCTTTTTGGAGTTTGAACGCTTTTTCAAGTGCTTCGTCGAATGATTGTCCTTGCAGGATAACCTGCGCGCCATATTTTTTAGTGGCCTGGACTTTGCTGAGAGGGGCGCCTTCAGGCATGACAATCATGCTTGGAATACCGGCCTGTGTACTACTGAAGGCCACGCCTTGTGCGTGATTGCCCGCTGAAGCTGCAACGACCCCGCGTGCTTTTTCATCCAAGCCTAGTGAAGCGATTTTGTTATAGGCTCCCCGTACTTTAAAGGAACCGGTCTTTTGCAGGTTTTCAAGCTTTAAATACAATTGATTGCCGGCCAGTTCACTGAATGTAGTCGAATAGTCGAGCGGTGTATAACGTATGACTGGTTTCAGCGTTTCCATGGCCTGGCGGATGCCTTCGATGGTAACCATATGAATCCGCCTTTCGGTATAATCGTTCTTCCTTCATTATAATAATTATTTTAGTAGAAAAGCCAATTTTTCTCTATTTGCTGTTCGGTTTACGGTTGCAGCTTTCCGGGAATATTTTATTTTCATGCTTTTTTTTGGCATAATGAAAAGTAGGAAAGGGAATATACATCAGGGAGAGCACTATTCACGAAAGGGGATTAGGAACGGAATGAGCAATAAAACGCTAGAACAGGTCGCAGTTAATACCATTCGCATTCTCTCGGTTGAAGCCATTGAAAAAGCAAAATCTGGCCACCCTGGCCTGCCGATGGGAGCAGCCCCGATGGCATATGCGCTTTGGGTAAAATTTATGAATCACAATCCGGCTAACCCAGCTTGGATAAACCGCGACCGATTCGTCCTATCAGCTGGTCATGGCTCGATGCTTCTATACAGCCTGCTTCACTTGACTGGATATGATGTGTCACTTGATGATTTGCAGAATTTCCGCCAGTGGGGCAGCCGTACGCCTGGCCATCCGGAATACGGGCATACGCCAGGCGTGGAAGCGACTACGGGTCCGCTTGGTCAGGGTATCGGCATGTCGGTCGGAATGGCTATGGCGGAGCGCCATCTCGCCGCCACATACAATCGGGACGGACATGAGGTAATTGATCATTATACGTACGCTTTGTGTGGTGACGGTGATTTGATGGAAGGAGTCGCAGCCGAGGCAGCGTCTCTTGCCGGTCATCTCAAGCTCGGCCGTCTAATTGTGCTGTATGATTCTAATGATATTAGCTTGGACGGTGAATTGAGCTATGCGTTCTCGGAGAGTGTGGCGAGACGCTTCGATTCGTACGGCTGGCAAGTGTTGCGCGTTGATGAGGGCAATGATGTAGAGGCTATCTCACGTGCCATCGTGGAGGCACAGCAGGAAACGGAGCGTCCGACACTTATTGAAGTGAGAACCATGATTGGATTCGGCAGCCCGAATAAGGGAGGCAAATCGGCCGCCCATGGTGCTCCGCTTGGCGTTGATGAAATTAAGCTTGTGCGCGAAGCGTACGGCTGGGAGCATGAGTTGTTCGAATTCCCTGATGAAGTGCGTGAACATTTTGCCGAGGTAAAAACGAACGGACAACAAAAGGAAAAAGAATGGCAAAAAATGTTTGAAGCGTATAAAAAGGAGTACCCTGAGCTCGCCGAACAGTTCGAGCGTTCTATACGTGGAGAGCTGCCTGCGGATTGGGAAGCGTCCCTTCCGTCCTTCACTCCGGCAGATGGCAAAATCGCAACACGAGAAGCATCGGGTAAGGCGATTAACGCACTGGCGAAGAGTGTTCCATTCTTCCTCGGTGGCTCGGCAGACTTGGCTTCATCCAATAAAACAACGATTAAAGATGAAAAAGATTTCAAGCCTGGGCAGTATGAAGGACGTAACATCTGGTTCGGTGTACGGGAGCATGCGATGGCAGCGGCCATGAACGGGATGATGCTGCATGGCGGTGTGAAGGTGTACGGTGGAACCTTCCTCGTCTTCGTCGATTATTTGCGCCCGGCACTACGTCTGTCTGCATTGATGGGGCTTCCGGCGATTTATGTATTGACACATGATAGCATTGCGGTCGGCGAAGACGGACCCACACACGAACCAGTTGAGCATGTTCCTTCGCTGCGCGTTATTCCGAATTTGACTGTACTACGTCCGGCGGACGCGAACGAAACAGTAGCCGCATACCGCCACGCAGTCGGCTACAGCAAAGGTCCTGTGGCTATGATTCTCTCCCGCCAGGGTTTGCCGATACTGGAGGGCACGAAGGAGAAGGCGAAAGAATCTGTTGCTCGCGGTGCATATGTACTATCCGAGTCAGACGGTACACCGGATTTGCTTCTGCTTGCCTCCGGTTCAGAAGTTAGTTTGGCCGTAGCGGCCAAGCAGAAGCTTGAAGAAAAGGGCCACAACGTGCGAGTTGTCAGCATGCCAAGCTGGGAGTTGTTCGAGCAGCAGTCGCAGTCGTACAAAGACGAAGTGTTGCCGCCCACAGTCAAGGCACGTCTTGCTATTGAGATGACACATCCGTTTGGCTGGGAGCGTTACGTTGGTGAACAAGGAAAGGTGCTTGGCATTGCCAAGTTTGGTGCATCCGCTCCGGGTGAGAAGATTATGGAGGAATACGGATTTACGACGGATTATGTCGTTACACTTGCAGAAAGCATAGTGAACAAATAAGTAAAAAAGCGGTCGCTCTATAGAGAGGGCCGCTTTTTTAATGGAGAATGTGCAAAAATAGAAGACTTTTATAATAAACGATATAATTTTGCTTTACTTTGTTTTTATACATGTGATATTTTATGCGAGACAAATATGTCAAAAGACAAACGTGTGTTATACACAGGGGAGGGCAAAGCGGTGGAACAGCTGCTTATCATTTTCACTATTAACATCGTATATGTATCGTTTTTTACGATTCGGATGATTATGGTGATGAAGGGGCAGAAGTTGCTGGCATCATTCATCAGTACGATAGAGGTTTTTATTTATTTGATGGGACTCTCGCTTGTACTGGATAGTTTAGACAATCCATTTAACCTAGCTGCCTACTGTATTGGATGGGGTACGGGTGTATATATGGGGAGTAAAATTGAAGAGATGCTGGCGCTCGGCTATGTAACAGTGCAGATTGTACTTGATTCAGCGCACAATGATATCAGTCGGGTACTGCGCGAGAAGGGCTATGGCGTAACGAGTTGGGAAGCGAACGGAAAAGACGGTCAACGCGTTGTTATGAATGTGCTGGCTAAGCGAAGAAATGAGAAAAAGCTGTATGATACAATCAAGGAATTAGCGCCGAAAGCGTTCGTTATCTCATATGAGCCGAAGTTTTTCCATGGCGGCTTTTGGACGAAGCGAATTACTAAGTAAATCGTATATAATAGACGGGGACATCCGGCAGGGAGTCCCCGTTTTTTTTGAAGCGAATGTATTAGCTCTCTTTTTCCCGTTCCGAGAAGAGTGATTTTATCATAAGAAACGCGAAACCACCCCAGAATATTCCTAGAATGATAACCACCACGTGTCGGGATACCATATAATGGATTGGTAAATCCACCAGTCGAGGAAAATGACGAAGATAACCGGGGTGCAATATTTAACGTAATTAGCTAGAAGTCTCTCACTTCAAAAGCGTGAAGATGTTTAAACATCAACTTTAAGTAGGAGATGATGATTCGTGTCAAAAAAGTCTATTTCCAGGATCTTTCCGTTGGCGTGGATATGGGAGAGATTTATGCGTTCTCCTCTTTTTGTGAAAATGGACACGCATCGATTATTACGGGTCGAAAACTACGTTCCCTTCACCGTTTACGCAACAAAAAATTGGCGGACATTCAGCGCTTACAATCGAAATGCAAAAAAGTCACATCAATGGAAAAAGTACCAACGCGCCAAACAGTATCTTCTGTCCAAGCCCGAAAAATAACTACAGGATGCTTTGCATAAAGTAACTAAGAATTTCGTGGAACGGTGTGTTCAGCATTCGGTTTTGGATGTGTATATCGGAAATCCCGACAGTGTGCAGCGGAACACGCGCAGGAAAAAGAAGGCGAACAAGAAACAAGCGCAAAGACTGTCTAACTGGTCGTTTGGAAAAAGTTAAGAAACATCTCCTGTATAAATTAGAACAGAAAGGCATTCAGCTCCACGGAGTGGATGAATCCTACACAAGTTAGACATGTCCTGTCTGCAGGAAGACAAAGAAAAGTTCTTCCAGAAATTACAGATGTTCATGTGGGTATTTGTTCCTGCTCAAGTATCATGTTGTTCTTTCCTCCTTACATTTCGATTTTTTCTAATAACTCATTGGTATTAGAAGGTTTCACCTCTGACTTTGAATATTTTTGATGCCGTATTCCGTATATAATTAATACAATTACAAGAGAAACCAAACTCATTATTAATTGGGAGACCATTTCTGAGTTGGTAGCCATCAAAACGAGTACCGCTACAATACTTAGAATGGTCAAATAAGTCAAATAAGGATATGCCCACATTCGTACCTGTAGCTCCGACTTTTCTTTTTCCAAACGGGCACGCATACGAAGCTGTGCAATAGCGATCAACAAGTAGACGAACAATACTACAGCCCCACTTGAGGTAATGAGAAACTTGAATACTAGATCAGGCGAAAAATAGGCTGCAATGATCGCCAGATAACCAAAAACGGTTCCAAAGAGAATGGCCTTAACGGGTACACCGTTTCGATTAAGAGAGAGAAACAGACGAGGGGCATCTCCTCTATTAGCCAATCCAAACAACATTCTCGAAGAAATATATAATCCTGAATTTAGGCAGGAAAGCAGGGCAGTCAGCACCACGATGTTCATAATTTGGTCTGCGCCAGGAATGCCAAGGATCTTGAGAACGCTTACATAAGGACTGCTCATAATTTCTGCATTATTCCAAGGTAAAACGCAAGTGATAATAAATATGGAACCGACATAAAAAAGTAAAATTCTCCAAATAACAGATTTAATTGCCTTCGCAATGGCTTCTTTAGGTTTCTCTGACTCTGCTGCGGTAATCGTGACGATTTCCGTACCAATAACTGCAAACATAACGGGTACAATCCCTTGAAAGATAGAGGCAATACCGTGTGGCGCAAATCCACCATGAGTGGTTAAATTTTCAAAACTAAGCATTTTGTCAGGCCATAATCCTAATACATAGGCCAACCCTAAAATCAAAAATAAGATGATAGCCGTCACCTTAATAGACGCGAACCAGAATTCAATCTCACCAAAGGATCGTACGGAAAAGATATTGGTAGCCGTTAAGATGACCAACAAGCCCAAGCTTATTATCCAAACTGGAATATCAGGTAACCAATAATGTAAAATACCTGCTGCTCCTACAGCTTCGGCTGCGACGGCAATAACCCAGAAGTACCAGTACAACCATCCAACTGCGAACCCGCCCCAATTTCCTAACGCCAATCGGACATGTTCTGAAAAGGAACCAGCATGTGGGTTAGCAGTAGCCATTTCACCAAGCATACGTGCTACAAACATGGCTAATACACCAGCTAGAAGATAGCTAATAACAGCAGCTGGTCCAGTGGAATAAATGACAGCCCCACTCCCCACAAAAATACCAGCACCGATGATCCCACCAATAGTAATCATCGTAACATGTCGGGTTTTTAATTGTTTCTGAAGTTGTGTTCTTTTTTCCATGGTTTCCCTCCCATAGTAACTTCATCTTCCATGCTTTAAGCTTCTCATGTGGGCTTTAGTTTCGGTTTGAGTTTTTTAATCCTAGTGGCTTACAAACATAACTATCTTCAATTGTTAAGAGGGTTGTAAATCTTGTATTTACAAGGGTTATAAGAGATTTCATAAAACCAGAAATAATATTTTTCTAAATTTGAGAGGGGGATAAATCATGTGTTTTTCTCTGACTGATAAACTTGACATTTTAGGCGATTGTACAAAGTTTTTAGGTATATTCTGTATTGCCGTGCAGAGAGGGAGTTCCTCCAATGACAATGCGTGTTGGTTCGCCCATTGTATGGGAATCTACCGTACAGATGGTGCGAGGAAAACATAGTTTTTCTTCTAAATAGGAACTCAATATGCTTCATTGTTTTCACCCCTTTCAACAGTAAAAGTATTATTTTAATTTATTAAAACATTCTAATTATTCGGCTAACTATGTGAAAGTTGCACAAAGTTTTTCTTTCATTTTCATTCACAATCTGTAAAAAATAGCAAAAGATAAGCCCCGAAGAGTATTCGGAGCATGATTTTTCATTATGGAGCCGACAGTTGTGTGCGGTTTTTAACGGCTATATACAGAAGTAGACAGTGTTCAAAAGAAGTGACATCAAGCGAGGTAAGTTCGCCTATCTTATCAAGCCGATAAACGAGCGTATTGCGGTGAATAAACAGCATACGTGCCGTTTCGCTCATATTCAGCCCACACGCGCAATACGTAAGAAAGGTATGAGCCAGTGTATCGAAGTTATCGTATGTAAGAAACCGGTCCAGCATGGAGAACAGCTTGTCCTGGATGAAAGAAGGAATTTCCCGGGAGAGCAGTTCCAATGTAATACGCCAGTCATTATAGTCATAAATTCTTAGAGGTGTATCGAGCTTTCTCCCGGCGGTGAGCGTTTTTACCGCGTTGCGATACGATTCAGCAATCCCTTCCACACCTTGTTGAATATCACCGATGGCAACCGAAGCATCTAACTTGTGCCGACGCTTCAGGTACTGATTGAATCTTTCTAACTGATCTGTAGTGCAGGTGTGCAGTTCTTTTTCGGTGATACACGGTTCCACAGCTTTTAGCACAAGGATTTGTTCCAGGTTTAATGGGCTGACGATATCCTGTGCATGATTGTAGAAGATTCGCTGTGCGTAATCGAGCAGCTCCTGCTGCGCATGCGGAAGTGAAAACGCGTCCTGCTCTTCTTGCTGTCTGGAAAGCTGTGTCTTAAGCCCGTCTATTGTAATCAACAGGCAAACCCGGTGAATATCCAGACGGTAGCCTAGCATTTCCCCATACTTCATAACATGCTCTGCCTCATCTTCATTGTCGAAGTGCAGTACATACTGTACAAGCATATCCAGCGTTTTCGACTCCAGAACAACAAGTTCTTGTTTGAAGGATTCTTGATACATCATCTCTACGTGACTTTTAACGAGTTGAACGTATTTCTTAACCTCCAACGGATCGCCGACGACACCAAGCACGCCGATCGGCTTATTATTAAAGATGATGGGAGAAGCAACACCGGGCAGCACATTGGACAAGTGCCTGGTCTGATTAGCGTCATATGAGACCATACGATTCTGTCTGAGTACGTCCAGTGATGCTTGATGAAATGTGCCTAGGCGTGAACGATCGGTCGCGCCGATGATATAGCCTTTGTCGTCAGTAATACTAATCGGATGGCCCAGAATTTCGGTTGTGTTTTCTGCTACGTGTTGAGCAATATGCTTTAATACCATGCGTTGTACCCGCTCCTTTCCTTCTATAAATAGCGTGCTTGAGTGGAAAGATAATATATTTCCACAAAAATACCATAAAAATTCACAAAATAGCACAATAATTTTGTTTATTTTTACTATAGTTAAAATTTAGATAAAAATGTGTAATAGAACTAAGCAAACGATATTAAAAAAGGCGGTGAAAATATGGGAGAAAAAGCGGATGTGATTATTGTCGGAGGAGGTGTTATTGGCTCAAGCATTGCGTACAATTTGCTTCGTGACGGGTACGAAGGGAAAGTTATGGTGTTCGAGAAGGATAGGGTGTATGAATATGCCTCAACGCCACGTAGTGCAGGAGGCATCCGGCAGTTATTCACCACAGATATTAATATTCAATTAAGCCGGTTCAGCCTACAATTCTATCAGACATTTGCGGAGACAATGAGCGTAGATGGTGAAAAGGCAGAAATTGATTTTAAGCAACGGGGCTATCTTTTTCTCGGTACAGACAAGATAATGCCACGTCTTGAGGCGCATACGAGAATTCAGCATAAATATGGCGTACCTTCTCAGTTGCTAGAGGCACATGAGCTTACTCGTATCATTCCTGAATTGAACGTAGAAGATTTGGCGGGAGGGCTGTATTGTGCTGAAGATGGCTACCTGGATCCGTATTCGGTTATGCAAGGCTATATTCGTTACGCCAAAAAGCTGGGTGCAGAATACGTCTACGAGAATGTAGATGAAATAATGACGGCACGTGGACGAGTCACAGGCGTCCGCCTGGTGAATGGAAAGAGATACGAGGCCCCAGTGGTTGTGAATTGTGCGGGGGCTTGGGCACCGGCACTAAGTGAAAAGGCGGGATTGCCTTTGCCGGTCGTTCCATTGCCTCGCCAGATTTTTCAGTTTGATATAGGAGATTCGCTACAACAGTACTTACCGCTTACGATTGATCCAACGGGTGTATACTTCCGGCATGAAGGAGAGAAGTTTATCGCAGGATACTCGCCGGAAACGGAACCGGGATACCGCTTTCAGTGGCAGCGTTCGAATTTCGTAGAGGAAATCTGGCCGATTATCGCTTATCGGGTTCCAAAATTTGAGCAGGCCAAGGTGGAACGGGGATGGGCAGGATTATACGATTTCAATACGAAAGATCATAATGCTATTCTTGGCAAGCATCCTGATATGGGAGGATATTATGTGGCCTTCGGCTTTAGCGGACACGGCATGCAGCAAGCACCAGCCGTTGGGGTCGGTATGTCGGAGCTGATACGGACCGGTGCCTACCAGACACTGGATTTGACGCCACTTCGCGTGGAGCGATTTAAAGAAAATCAGCTGATTATCGAGGATGCAATCGTCTGATAGAGAACGAAGCGCTCGTATTCGCCAATCAATGAAGAAAAAATGAGGACAAAGGAGAAGATAACATGAAACCTTCCATCCACTATTACAATGAAACAGCAGGTCTGACTGAAAATAGGTATTTAAATTATATTAACGGAGAGTGGAAGCCTTCTTCGACAGGTGCTTTTATCGAAAATATCAATCCGGCGACGGGGGAAGTGCTGGGTGAAGTAACCCAGTCGACGGCCGCAGATGTGGAAGAAGCCGTGCAGGCAGCCAGAGCGGCACAGAAATCCTGGCGGCTGGTACCGGCTCCAGAGCGCGCCGAGATTTTATATGAAGTAGGGCGGCTGCTAAAAGAGCGAAAAGAGCATTTGGCACAGGTACTAACGTCGGAGATGGGCAAGGTAATCGCAGAAGCGAGAGGCGAAGTGCAGGAAGCCATCGATATGGCGTATTATATGGCGGGGGAAGGACGCCGTATGTTTGGTGACACGACACAAGCTGAGATGCCGAATAAGTTCGCCATGAGCATCCGTGTGCCTGTGGGGGTGGCCGGTTTGATTACGCCGTGGAATTTTCCGATTGCCATTGCTAGTTGGAAATCGTTGCCCGCTCTCGTTACCGGTAATGCAGTTATCTGGAAGCCGGCGAATGAGACGCCGTTTATGGCGTATGAATTCGTGCGCATCTACGAAGAGGCAGGGCTGCCGAAAGGACTTATAAATCTCGTATACGGTTCCGGGGGCGAGGTAGGAGAAGCGATGGTTGGGCACCCGGACATTGATATCATCTCATTTACCGGCTCGAACGAAGTCGGAGCCGCGATTAATGAGAAAGCAGGCCGGATGCTGAAGCGTACATCGCTGGAGATGGGAGGGAAAAACGCTATCACCGTGCTTGAAGACGCGGATATCGATCTAGCTGTGGACGGTATTTTATGGAGTGCGTACGGTACAAGCGGTCAGCGCTGCACTGCATGCAGCCGCATTATCGTCCATAAGTCAGTAAAGGAACAATTGGAAGAGAAGCTGGTGGAGCGTATCGCTAAGCTTCGTATTGGGAACGGATTGGATGAATCGGTCGATGTAGGCCCGGTCATTAATCGCTCGGCGCTCGAGAGAATCGACGAATATGTACGTATTGGAGTGCACGAAGGAGCACGTCTGTTGTGCGGTGGCAGAATACTGGGGGAAACAGACGGCATAAGCGGGGGGCATTATTATGCGCCTACGCTGTTTACAGACGTAACCGCTGATATGCGCATCGCTCAGGAAGAAATTTTCGGACCCGTTACGGCATTGATTTCGGTGAAGAGTTTAGAGGAGGCGATCGAGGTGAATAACAGCGTTAAATTCGGCCTCTCCAGCTCGATTTTCACCCGGGATGTTAATCGGGTGTTCCAGGCGATGCGCGATTTCGATACTGGCATCGTGTACGTGAATGCCGGCACTACCGGAGCTGAAATTCACCTGCCGTTCGGCGGAACGAAGGGCACAGGGAACGGTCATCGTGATTCCGGGGTAGCAAGTCTGGATGTATATACCGAATGGCGCAGCGTATATGTAGATTACAGCGGAAAGTTGCAGCGTGCGCAAATCGACAATAATTGATTTGCAGTAAGCTGGAATAGAACCCCATACGATAGGAGGCAAGAAGCATGCAGTTAAATTTCATATAGCAATCAATGCCGAAGAAGCAGTGCAGCAGGCTGACATGATTATTACGGCAACAACGTCTGCCGACCCTGTACTTCCAGAGAAGCCGGGGTTATATCAAGGAAAGCTTATTGTAGGCGTGGGCTCATTTCGGCCAGAGATATGAGAGTTCCCACAGGCTTTGTTTAAGGTAGCGTCGGTGATGTATGTTGATACGGCAAGTAGCCCATGTGATTTATCGTAAAGCCAAGGAGGCAGGTATAGGACAGTCCATTAAGCTGTGAGAGATAGGAAGGTTTAGAAAGAGCGGGCAGATAGCCTGCTTTTTTTGTTTATATATGCGTGTAAATATATGAGATATGAAGTAGAATAGTAAATTGAACAAGATGCGGTCTATAGAGTGTAAGGAGAAGAAAAATGAAAGTTATTATTGCAGAAAAGCCTGACCAGGGAACGAAATTAGCTGCTCCGTTCCGCTCGAAGAAACAACAGGGATACATTGAAATCTCACCAAACGAGACATTTCAGGATGGTGCCCTCATTACGTGGGCGGTCGGTCACATATGCGAGCTGGTGGCTCCAGAGGAATATAATTCAGCCTGGAAGAAGTGGAGCTTGGACAACCTTCCTATCATTCCCGAACAATTTAAATACAAAGTAATGAAAGCGAAGGCACAGCAGTTCCAGATAATAAAAAAGCTGTTACAGCGTGCTGATGTAAATGAAATCATTCATGCGGGTGATGCGGGCCGAGAAGGTGAACTCATTGTGCGGACGATTATCCAGCAAACTGGAACGAAGAAGCCGATGAAGCGGCTTTGGATTTCTTCGTTGACGGAGAAAGCGGTACGCCAGGGATTCGCGCAACTGCGCGATGAAGCTGATACGCGAAATCTGTATTACGAAGCATACAGCCGAGCATGCGCCGACTGGGTGGTCGGCATGAATGCGTCCCGTGTCTATTCACTGTTAATGAAGCAGCATGGTGTCAACGATGTCTTTTCCGCTGGGCGGGTTCAGACGCCTACGTTGGCACTCGTTGTGAAGCGGGAGCGGGAGATTGCAGATTTTACATCCGAGCCGTTCTGGGAAGTGCTTGCCGAATTCCAGATGGATGGCAAACAGTATCAAGGAAAGTGGCAGAAAGACGGCGAATCCAGGTTGAACGATCCGGAAATGGCGGAAGCAATCGCAGCCTTCTGCCGGAATAAGCCTGCGGAAATAAAAGATGCACAGACAGAACGCAAAGAATTTCAGCCTCCGTATTTATTTAATCTATCGGGGCTACAGGCGACCGCAAATAAAGCGTATAAATTTCCGCCGAAGAAGACGCTGGATGTCGCCCAGCAATTATATGTTAAAGGATACATTTCATATCCGCGCTCGGATTCAAGTTTCGTTACAGAAGGAGAGGCACGCACCTTTCCGGAAATTCTGGAAAAGCTGGGAAGTAAGCCGGAATATGCGCCGTTCTTTCCGCTTCCGGTTCATTCGGTGCTTACGAATAAGCGCTATGTCAATGAGAAGAAAGTGACCGATCACTATGCGATTATTCCGACCGAGCAGGTCCCCGCATTGGATAAGCTGTCGGATGACGAAAGGAAAATATACGATCTAATCGTGCGTCGCCTTCTGGCTGCACATTATGAGTCAGCCATTTTCGACTATACGACCGTGCTGACCTTCGTGGATAATCGTGCGGAATTTCTATCGAAAGGTCGCCAGCAGATACGTGAAGGCTGGCGTAAGGTGCTGTTTGGCGAAGGAGAGAAGGAGGAGGAAGAACCGCTGCTTCCACCGCTTGCAGAGGGAGAGAAGGGCATGGTGGAACGCATAGCGGTAAAGGAAAGTAAGACCCAGCCGCCTAAGCGGTATACGGAAGGCCAATTAATTACGCTGATGAAGACGGCTGGCAAGCATTTAGAAGACCAGGAGCTGGAAAAAGTATTGGCGAAAACCGAAGGACTCGGTACGGAAGCGACCCGGGCCGGCATCATTACGATGCTTAAGGACCGGCGCTATATTGAGGTTAAGAAAAACCAGGTCTACGCGACACCCAAGGGCATGCTTCTCATCGCGGCGATTGGTGAAAAAATCCTCGCTTCGCCAGAGATGACGGCGCGTTGGGAGCAACGGCTCAGCGAAATAGGCCAGGGCGAAGCTTCGGCCAAGGATTTCATGGAACAAGCCAAGAAGCTGGCTGTCAAAATCATTCAAGATGCTGTGGAACAAGCAAAGAGCTGGACATTTGATAATATTGATATGGACGAAGTGAAAGCGAACGCTCCCAGTCGTAAAGGAAAAAGCAAAGCTCCGGCCAAAGTAGGTGTCTGCAAGCTGTGCGGCGGTGATGTCGTAGACAAGGGTACATTTTACGGTTGTACAAATTATTCAAAAACCAAGTGCAGTTTTACCTTCTCTAAAAAGATTCTCGGCAAAACCATTTCACAGACGAACGCTAAGAAGTTGTTGAAAGAGGGGAAAACTGACCTCATTAAAGGATTCAAAAAAGGCGATAAAGCGTTTGACGCCTATATAATATGGGACGATAAAAACGGGAAGCCATCGTTTGCTTTGCCGGACAGGAAATAGGAGGGAATGCCTTGAAGGAGACAAAGCGGAAGAGAAGGTTGGTCGCATTATGGATGGTCGGGGTGCTGGCCGTGTCTTGTGTCCCTGTATCCGCCGCTCATTTTAGGGACATGTCGGCTGCACATTGGGCATACGCAAGCATAGAATGGGCTGCGGAAGAAGGGATCGTCGGAGGATATGAGGACGGTACGTTCCAACCTTCCCGCATGGTCAGCGAGGCTGAGTTTCTTGTCATGTATATGCATTATTTTTTTAATATGAAAAGTGTTCCGACCGGGAATTTGCGGGGTGAGCATTGGGCGTCTTCCTATTATACGACTGCCGTTGACCTGCATATCCCCTTTCAGGGAGGCTCGTATAAGGATCGGCCCATTCGTCGTGGATTGGTCGCCCGTACGGTAACGAAAGCGTTAGGCTACGATTATAGTGAGAAACAGGCGGTAGAATGGCTGCTGAAAAAAGAAATTGTCACCGGGCGTACGCCGGGCAATGCAACCTATGCTTCATACGCGCCGGATGAGCCGCTCACCCGTGCGGAAGCGGCCCAGTTTTTTAAAACGCTGCACAGAAAAGGGTACACGCGTTTTATTACGAACTAAGTTCGGGTTTTGTCGATTTTTTCGTCAGACTTTTGTTTTCCCCTTTCTTGTCTCTTTGTATAATAGAGAAAAATACCGAGATAGCTTGGAGAAGGAAAGAGGGATAGGATGCCAGGAGTTCCGAAACATCCAATCGTGGTTATCGGCGGCGGCATAAGCGGTTTAATGGCGGCCCGTACGCTGGTGGAAGCGGGCGAAGAGGTGGTTATATTGGACAAAGGGCGCAGCGGCGGAGGCCGGATGGCTACCAGGGAAAGCGGCAGGGCGACGTTCGATCATGGCGCGCAGTATTTCACTGTGCGTACGCCTGAATTTGCAGCGTACGTAAAGGAGTGGAAGGCACAAGGCTGGATAACGGAATGGTTCGGCGAACCCCACGCGAGGTACCGTGCAGAAGGCGGCATGAATCGGCTCACCCGGCATCTGGCGGAGCCGCTGGATATTTGTGTGCGTGTCCGTGTGACAAGCATCGAGCCAGAGCAGAATGGCTGGCTGCTTCACTGGGTCTCGGAAGAGCAGGAATATGTGGCACAGACGTATGACGAAGTATTGCCGGAAGAAGTGTATGATCCCGGTAATAAGGCAAACATCCGGGCACGTGCGGTACTTATAACTGCTCCGCCGCCTCAGGCTTTGTATCTGCTTAGACAAGGGGGGAACCATCTGGCAGAAGAACAGGAGCGCAAGCTGGCAGCAGTCCGCTACCTTCCTTGTCTGGCGGCGCTACTGAAGCTGGATGGAGTATCCGCAGTACCAGCGCCAGGCTATGTGCGTGCGAAAAATTCGACTAACCCAGTACAGTTGGTCGTGGATAACTACCAAAAAGGCATTTCTTCGCAGCCTGCACTCACGATCTATGCTTGTGGCCAGTGGTCGCGTGATCATTTTAATCAACCAGATGATGAGGTGCTTGGCCAATTGCTGCAGGAGGCCCAGGTATGGCAGGGCAGTGCCAATATTATAGAAGCGCAGCTGAAGCGCTGGCGATTCTCGTTGGCGGAAACGATGTATCCGGCACGTTTTGCTGATTTGGGCTTGCAGTCACCCGCTTTGCTTGCGGGGGATTCGTTTATCGCCCCGGAGGATGATGCGCAGCACGCGCGAATTGAGACCGCTGCGCTCTCAGGCGTCGCCGCGGCGAAGCGATTGTTAGACATATTATAACAAGGGTGTTGATTATCCTGCACTATTCGGAATGGGTAGCCACCACACCGTGCCCCAAACGGGCGTCGGTTCGTCTCCGCACGGAAGCGTAGCGGGACGCTTTTTGCCCCATCCAGGTGAGATCGCAAAACATCTGGGTAGACGCGAAGAGGGAGACAGTTGCGGTCCTTTTTCGCCTGGCTGGGGCAACCGCTCGGGAAGGGAGACGAAAAGCCTTGTTTGTGTCCAGTTGTGGTGGTATTTTCCTCTCAAAACAATCAACACCCTTGGTATCCATAGATGGATAGAAAAGAATGACGCGTACGGCGTGCGTCCCCTTTGTTTTTCTAGTGTGGAGCGTGTGGCGCCAAGGACGAAATCGACCGGCAACTGTCTCCTGCCTTGATACACCCATATGTTTTGCCGGTCCGGCCTTGGCGTCACAAAGCGGCCGTATCTCTTCCTTGCGAGAAAAAGACGAGGGAACACGTCGACGCGTGCATCTTATTTCTTCCAATCTATGGATAATAAACAGGCGTGATATTATAAACTTTTTCGCTCTTAGCTTAGGTTCATCACCTGGGCATAAGAGCTTTTTTATTTTCGATGTTTCCTGTGCCTGCTAATGGCGAGTTATAAAATATAGACATTTTTTTCAATTTTTTATAAAATAGATCATGACTATAGAACTATGATTGGTGCGGTCCGCAATCAAAAAGATAGAGGTGGAAAAGCCCATGCAAGACGAAAGTATAACTTCGCTACGGCAAACGGAACAGAAATACCAGAGTCTGTTAGAGAAGCTGCACAATGTTGTATACAAAGTGCGTTGCGAAACAGAAGCAGAGGCAACATTCGTTTACACGATGTTTGAAGGTAGGGTAGCGAAGCGGCAAGGGCTGACGACCGAAGCGGTAAGAGGGAAGACGCCGCAGGAGTTGTTTGCACCGCAATTTGCTGGATATCTGCAGGTGCAATACGAGAAGGCCTGGAGGGGAGAGCCTGTTATCCACGAGCTTATGTGGGAACAGGAAGTATATTACGTTTCCCTCATGCTATCGGAAGATGAGAGCGGCGAGAGGGAGCTCATCGGCTGCTCGCTGGATTTGACCTTGTGTAGGCAGGCAAAGCGGCAAATTGAGCGCATGAAGAAATATGACGCGCTGACCGGTCTGCCCAATCAGCTTGCGTTTGACGAAAGCTTACAGCAAGCAGTGAGTGGTGAACATGGGAGCGGACGTTTGTTTACGTTGATGATTATTGATATTGATAAGTTTAAAATGATGCATGCTGCCATCGGACGGACGCCAAGCGAAGCTGTACTCGCTCATGTTGCGAAGAAACTTTCCCAGGTGTTCGATGAGCGAACGATGCTGGCCCGTCTAAGTAAAGATAACTTCGCGGCGGTGCTCAGAGGCGTTACGCAAGAGGAGGCCAAGGCGAAAGCAACCGAAATTATCTCGCTTATTACATCTCCGATCCAAACGAGCGATACGGCCATCCATATGACGGCTAGCGTAGGCATGAGCGCATATCCGATAGATGGAAGCGAACCAGAAGAAATTCTGAAGAAAGCGGAAACGGCTATGTACCGGGCGAAAGAGCGGGGCGGTAACTGCTATTGTTTTTATTCTCAGGAGATGACGCGTATCGGGGAACAATGGGTGCTGCGCAGCGAACTTCGCAATGCAGTTCAACGTAACGAGCTGTTTCTACATTACCAGCCGCGCTATGAAGTTGGAAGCAACAAACTAGTGGGGATGGAGGCGCTCGTCCGTTGGCTGCATCCAGAGAACGGGATTATGTTTCCGAGTACATTCATCAGCCTAGCCGAAAAGACAGGCTTGATTCTTGAGATTGACCGTTGGGTGCTGGAAGCGGCATGCGCTCAGGTGAAGCAATGGCAAGAGGTGGGAGAAATCCATGCTTCCGTTTCAGTCAACCTATCGTACTTACATTTTAAAGAGCCAGATTGTGTACAAATGGTGATGGATATCTTGCGAAAGACAGGCCTACATCCTGGATGGTTAGAAGTAGAATTGACGGAGAGTGTATTCGTGGAAGAGGCGGAAGTTGCGCTCGAGGTCATGCAACAATTAAAAAAACTTGGCGTTCGCATTGCTATCGATGACTTTGGTACAGGATATTCGGCACTTCATTATTTGAAGAAATTCCCGTTCGATACGTTGAAGATTGACAGGTCATTTCTGGAGAACGTAACGATTTCCGAAGCGGACGGTGTGATTTTGCGTACGGTGATCGATATGGCCAAAAAGCTTAACCTGAGAGTGGTAGCCGAAGGCGTAGAGACGGAAGAACAGTTAAGCTACTTGCGCGAGCATGCATGTGACGAGGTACAGGGATACTTGCTTAGCCGCCCCGTTCCGGAAGAACAGATGGAAAAACTTCTTTTTTCCATAAGCAACTGATTCATTTCTTCCCGTTAATCAGGTATGATGGAAAAGGAAAGCCAGGCAATCAAACGCTACTGATATGCATCTTGATTAGGGGGATTTAGTTATTTCATGAGCTTGTTAACCGTTGAAGATTTAAGCCATACGTTTGGCGATCGTACATTGTTTAAGAACGTTTCATTTCGTTTGCTTCCAGGCGAACACGTCGGATTGGTCGGCGCGAACGGCGTAGGCAAGTCTACATTAATGAATATACTGACAGGACAATTAATTCGTGATTCTGGAAAAGTAGAGTGGACGCCGCGCGTCCGTTATGGATATCTTGACCAGCATACGGTGCTGACACCGGGTAAGACGATACGTGATATACTCAAAGACGCGTTTTTGCCGCTGTTCGAGCTGGAAAAAGAACTAATGGTCATTTCCGAGAAGATGGCGGATGCGACGCCGGAAGAGTTGGAGAAGCTGCTAGAAGAGATGGGTGATATTCAGGAGCAGCTCGATGCAAGCGGGTTTTATCTCATCGATGTTAAAGTAGAAGAGATGGCGAACGGTCTGGGGCTTGACGCAATCGGCCTTGACCGCGATGTGTCGGCACTGAGCGGCGGACAACGGACAAAAGTTCTACTCGCGAAGCTGTTACTTGAAAAACCGATGGTATTGCTGCTCGATGAGCCGACCAACTATCTTGATGTTGAACATATTGATTGGTTGAAGACATACCTGAAGGAATATCCGTTTGCTTTTATTTTGATTTCGCATGATACGGAGTTCATGAACGATGTAGTCAGCGTTATTTATCACCTCGAATTCTCAAAACTGACTCGCTACAGCGCAACGTATGAGAAATTTCTCGATATGGCTGACATGAATAAGCAACAGCATATTAGTGCATACGAGCGCCAGCAGGACTATATTAAGAAAACAGAAGATTTCATTCAGCGTAACAAGGCACGCTACTCAACAAGCGGCCGTGCCCGCAGCCGGCAGAAGCAATTGGAGAAGCTGGATCGGATTGACCGTCCGGAGACTGCACCTAAGCCGACGTTTACGTTTAAGGAATCACGGGCTAGTGGCAAAACGGTATTCGAGGCACAAAACCTCGTTATCGGCTACGACCGCCCACTGTTGCCTAAGATGGACATGATAGTGGAACGGGGCGAGAAAATTGCCATCGTCGGCTGTAACGGAGTTGGGAAATCCACGCTGCTGAAGACCATTCTTGGAAGAATAAAACCGTATGACGGTTCTGTATATCAGGGCGATTTCCTGCATCCGGCGTACTTTGAGCAGGAAGTAAAGGCCGGGAACGTAACGGCGCTTGATGATGTATGGAACGCGTTTCCGAGCATGAATCAGCATGAAGTGCGCGGTGCATTGGCGCGCTGTGGACTAAAGAATGAGCATATTAACCGTCCGCTTAATATGCTGAGCGGTGGTGAGCAGGCGAAAGTACGTCTGTGCAAGTTACTGATGGACGAGAGCAACTGGCTTTTATTCGATGAGCCGACGAACCATCTTGATGTTGTTGCGAAGGAAGAGTTGAAGCGGGCGCTAAAAGAATACAAAGGGACCGTTTTGCTCGTGTGCCATGAACCGGATTTTTATGAAGATTGGGTAACCCGTGTCTGGAATGTGGAAGAGTGGGCAACAAATGTGAGTATATAACCGTTTTTGTAAGAGGGGTGAGGATGTGTTCCTGCCTCTCTTTTTCTTGTGTTATCTTTGAGAAAGAGGAAAATAAAAGAAAACAGTAAGGAGTGACATGCTTGAATAAGCAAGAGGAACGATGCATGGCTTGCGGTAAGCCAGTAGTGGAGCTTGTCTATGCGATTTATCGCAGCGAGGCATCCGACAAAAAGGATGAGGCAGAAAGTATAGCCGGATTTTTGTGCGAAACATGTGGGCGCAAGCATAAAATGAAACCAATAAAGCCAAAAAATCCGTTTGCAAAGCTTGAAAAATTAAAACAGGGGTGAATATATGTCGCGAAAGTGGGTGGAAGAGGAGAGTCGCCATTGGGTTGAGCAGGGGATTATCACAGAGGAGCAGCGCCGACAAATCGCCGAGCTATATCCATATAAAAGAAGCATAAGCGAAAGATTGCCGATTTTCGGTGCGCTTTTGATAGGCGCCGGTATCTTAACATTTGTTGCATCCAACTGGTCAGCCATTCCGCAGCTTTTCCGTTTGCTGCTTATCATCATCACGATGAGCGGTTTTTATGGGTTTGGCTACCGTAATGAGAAGCGCGGTGCTAAAGTCCTCGGGATATCGTTGCTTGCGCTTGGTGTGATTACGTTTGGCGCGGGTATTTTCCTGACGGGTCAAATGTTCCACTTGGTTGCGTATGATGCGCGCGCATTTATTATTTGGTCGTTGCCTGCTATCATATTAGTCTGGCTATACCGGGGAAGGCTACTGTATTTTCTTGTTCTGGCCATTCTGAACGCCGGCCAGTTATACAGCGCGATTTCTTTTCAACAATTCAGTTGGCTGCTGCTCGTTCTATTGCTTGCAGGGGCTGGCGGATATGCCCTGCAGAACAGGCAACGCATCATTTTCACAACGCTTACACCAAGCATTTTGCTGCATGGTCTGCTCTATTTGATTGTAGAAAATCAGGCGGTGGGGTGGCTGGTACTCATAGCATCCATCTTATACACGATGCTGGATTGGCTCTCCGATCGTCCGGCCCGGATTGCGGGTCAGTTAGGAGCGCTTATATCTGCGTTTTTCCTTAATGTGTTCTTTATTTTCTTTCTCGGCGAGATGGGAAATGAAAAAGTACCGCTTGCGATTGTGTTTTTCATTTTATTTGCAGGCGCGTTTGTACTTTCCTATCTGGGCAAGCGTCGGCATGGCGAGGCATTAACACTTGTGGAGTGGACGGTTTTCCTTCCATTCTTTTATTGGGGAACGGGCGGCGATGTTATGTATTTGCTTATATTGTTCGTTTTCTCAGGCTATTTGTTATGGATAGGATACCGAGAAGATTGGAGCAACAAGGTTAATGCAGGAACGCTGCTGTTTTTGTTTAGCACGTTTATCGGATATATTCAGGTTGCCTGGGACTTTCTTCCGAAATCACTGTTTTTCCTTGTAGGCGGTCTGCTATTGTTTGCACTAAATGCCTTCTTGCAGCGACAGCGACGCAAGCTGCTGCATGATGAGGATAAAGGAGGTGGCCAGGTATGAAGAGAAGGGCCCCTTTCCTGTTTGCCGTCTTGGTGTTGGTGCAGGTATTGTTTCTTGGTGGAATGGCCGCCTCATACTATGCGGTGGATGCAGTTGGTAAGGAAATTCGGTTAAAAACGGCACCTGTGGACCCCCGTGATTTGTTCTATGGAGATTATGTTAGGCTTTCCTATGAAATTAGTGCGCTTCCATGGTCGGTGTGGAAAGGCGAAGAACAGCCAGAAGAAGGGCAAACAGTCTATGTTATATTGCACAAGGACGGAGCGTATGATAGCGCCGTGGCTGTCTATCCTGTGAAGCCACAGACAAAGGATGGGGAAACCGTTCTCCAGGCACGTGTCCGTGGCGCAGGAGATTCGGAGCACCTTAATCTACTCTATGGATTTGAACGCTACTATGTAGAAGAGAATACGGGTAGAGAATTGGAAGAGCATTCTGGCCAGGCAATTGTCACGGTTAAAGTCGCATCCTGGGGGCAGTCGAAGATTACCGGACTGGTATTTGAACAATAGAAAAACAAAGATCTGCATGCATATCGTTCACATCTGTGATATACTAGCATAAAAAATTGCGCGGCAACGAAGCCCCTGTCTTATTTGACGGGGGCTTTTCTGCGTTCGATTGGAGGAAGATGCATGACGGAAGAAAAAAAGCGGTTTATCCAGGAGTTTGTACCGGGAAAGCAGATTACGTTAAGCCACCTCATTGCCAATCCGGATGAAGACATGTTCGAGAAGCTCGGTATTCCATATGGCGGAGCGATTGGCATTTTGACATTAACGCCGAGCGAAACGGTGATTATCGCCGGTGATTTGGCGACCAAAGCCGCCCATGTAACCATTGGATTTCTCGACCGGTTTACCGGAAGCCTCGTATTGGTGGGTAGTGTATCTGAAGTAGAGACGGCGATGCAGCAAATTAATGAATTTCTTGAGCGCAATCTCGGCTATACACCTTCACGCATTACCAAATCGTGACGGAAGGAGAGATATTTTATGGCGAAGGCAAAGCAACATCGTGCGATGCTTATCGGAGCGATTGGCGCCGGCAAGTCTACGCTGACGAACGCGCTGCTTGGTCGCGATGTGCCGGCAATAAAAACGCAATCGCTCCTCTATTATGATTGGATTGTAGATACGCCGGGAGAGTATACGGAAAATCCGTTATTCTACAAAAATATCATGGCTACGGCGCTTGAAGTGACACACGTATTGTTTATTCAGGATGCAACCAAGTCGAAAACGATCTTCCCTCCCGGATTCGCTTCCGGCATACCGAAGCTATCCATCGGCGTGGTGACTAAAATCGATGCACCGAATGCTGATCGAGTTCGTGCAGCAAAGCAGATAAGGAAAGCGATGCCGGATGGCCCTATCGTATATGTATCCGCCTATGAGAAGCAAGGTCTGGATGAAATCCGTTCGCTCGTAGCGTGCAACTCACGCCTGCAGATGAGAGAGTATTGCTTGAATTTAGAATCAACAAATATTTCGGATATGTAAACCTTTACACGGTTTATATTTTTTAGTATGATAATGATAATAAAATGAATATCAAACAGGCAAAGGCGCCTATCAACAATGGGGAAGTGTGCATGTTGAAGGAGCCTTTTTTGTTAAAAGGAGTCTTTCTCATGAACGATGTGCTAGACACCCGACATATCAGGCATCTATGCCAACAATACACTTCACTTACCGAGGAAGATATTCAAATTATCGTAAACAAAAGCGAAATGCTACAGACGATGGCGGATGTATCACAGGCTAATATGTTCATCGATTGTCCGATGAAGGATAGGAAAGCCGTCATTGTGGTAGCGGAAGCGTCTCCCACGACGACGCACTCAATATATAAAGAAACCGTGGTGGGAAAAGAAGTGTTCGAATCGTACGAGCCTGGTGTATTCCGCACTTATCGAACCGGAAAGCCGGCACTGATGAACAGAGCGGTTACACAGGAAGGACACCATGTCAAACAGAATGTCGTACCTATAAAGAACGATAAACAACAGACGATTGGCATGTTGATTCTAGAGCAGGACATTACGCTTCAAGTCAAACATGAAAAAGAATTAGCCCTCTTATCGGAGACGACCCAGGAGTTCAGCCGTACCTTCTGGGATTTGATTGCAAAAGAGCAATCCATCCCGGATGTTATCGAAGAAGCATTGCTCCTTCTACATGAAGACGGATCGATTTTATATGCGAACAACTCGGCTATTGGATTGATGGAATCGCACAGTGAGCGAACCCGGGAGAACTGTCTAAACGTAAAAGTAAACGAAATATTTCCGTTCATCGAAGAAGACGATTATTTACACGATGGAGTGCTCCAGCGCGAAGTCCATAATCAGGGAGCGGTATATATTTTACGCAGCGTTTGCCTGCAGCAGAAAGATAAGAAGCGGCGCCTGCTCGTATATTTGCAGGATATTACCGATTTAAGAGACAAGGAGCGCCAGTTAATGGTTAAATCAGCGGTCATCCAGGAGATTCACCACCGGGTTAAGAACAATTTGCAGACGGTTGCGGGGCTTTTACGTCTACAGATGAGACGAGGTGTTCCGGATGAAGCAAAGGGGCTTTACCAGGAGTGCTTAAACCGGATTGTCAGCATTGCAACCGTTCATGAAGTCCTGTCCTATAACGGTATTGAGCGTGTCGCCATGAATCAGGTTATCGAGAAAGTGGCACGCATGTTGGTGTATAATATGTCGTCTGAAGAATGCAAAGTCGACATCGTGATGGAAATCGAGGAGATTGCCCTGCAGTCTAAGCAGGCAGTGTCGCTTGCTCTTATCCTGACCGAACTGGTGCAGAACTGTTTAAAGCATGGCTTTATCGGCAGGCCGTCAGGCGTTATCCGTATTGAGTTCCGCCTTACAGGAGATGAAATTCGACTGTGTGTGGATGATAATGGAAAAGGCTTTGAAGCACAGTCCGCTACGGACCAGCTAGGCCTTGAAATCGTTCGGAATTTGACGCACTTCGACTTGGAAGGAGCATTCAATATTACGCAGAATACGGACGGAGGAACGCGAGCCAGCGTTTCTTTTCCGGCGGAACAGGGGGAATGAGCGCATGAATAAAGGCAGAATCATGGTGGTCGATGACGAGTCTATTCTGCGCATGGATATCAAAGAAATGCTGCAGGAGGCTGGTTATGATGTCGTAGCGGAAGCAAACAATGGAGAAGCCGCTATTGAATTGGCCGCCCAACATGTTCCGGATTTAATCGTAATGGACGTGAAAATGCCAAAAATGAACGGGGTAAAAGCGGCGAGAATTATTAATCGTTCCTTTGATATTCCAACCATTCTCTTGACCGCATATACGGAGGAAGAATTAATCGCGGAGGCGAGAGAAGCGTTCATCTTCGGCTATCTTGTTAAACCGATTACTGAAAGAGATTTAATGCCGGCGGTAGAAGTCGCCATCGGACAGGCGCGACGCGTCAAATCATTGATGGGAAGCCTGAAAGAGATGGAGAAAAAGATGGAGAGCCGCAAACGGATAGAACGGGCAAAAGGCATTCTTATGGATGTGTACCAGATCAACGAAGAGCGCGCCTACCAAACGATGCGTACCTATTGTATGAATACACGCAAGACGATGGATGAAGTCGCCGCTCATATTCTGCATAACCGGAAATTAGATGTACAATCCGTTCTATAAACGTGCAAATGGTACGACCGCAAAAAAGAATATCCTGAGGCAAAGGCGCCTTATGCGATGAGAGACACTGACTCATCGTGTAAGGCGCCTTTTTGCGCGGAGGAAAGGAGGCAGGACATGCGCCGGAGGGATCGTGGGATAGAACACATTATTAGCGCGGGCATCGATATTGGAACGAGCACGACCAAACTGGTTATCAGCCGGTTTTTGTTAATGAATACAGCGGGTGCAAGCCACGTACCGCGCATTGAAATCATTGATACCGAAATTTTGTACAAAAGTCCGATTTACCGTACACCGCTTTCGCAAGGAGATGAAATTGACATGCCAGCTGTCTTTGCGCTTGTACGCAACGAATATTCGAAAGCTGGTATACGTGAGAACGAAATTCAGACCGGAGCGGTTATTATTACCGGTGAAACGGCGACAAAACGAAATGCTGAGGAAATGGTGCGTCGATTATCCGACGAAGCGGGAGAGTTTCTCGTCGCTACGGCAGGTCCTGATCTCGAGGGAATGATCGCAGCCAAAGGCTCGGGGGCATATGAACATTCAAAAAGGACAGGTCGCACGGTTGCAAATATTGATATCGGTGGCGGCACCGCTAATATTGCTGTGTATCAAGCTGGATTGTTCAAGGGAACATGCACGCTTCATATCGGCGGCAGACTCATCGAATATGAGGAAAAGCGGATTGTGAAGTTATCCCGTCCGGTGCAGGCGCTGCTTGAGATGCAGAAATGGGATTTGAGGATAGGTGATGCATCCGATTCTCCGATAATTGGACGGGTAGCGAATGCCATGGCAGAAACGCTGGCCCGAATTCTCGCTGGACAAGCAACTGCGGAAGATGAGCCATTATTGCTAGGTCATCCGCCGAATTGGGACGTAACGGTAGAGGACATTATGTTTTCCGGGGGCGTAAGCGAATGCATCTACCGCCTGGAGCCAAACAATACAGACGGAACGAACGCATCTGTCTATCATGATATGGGTGTGCAGTTAGCCGAGACGCTACGCACCCATCCGAGGCTCGCGCGCTGGAGGTGGGTTCACCCGCTTGAAACCGTAAGGGCGACCGTGCTGGGAGCTGGCACGCAGACCACGGAAATAAGCGGGGCCACCATTCAGGTTGAACGTGAAGTGTTGCCGCTTAAAAATCTGCCTGTACACCGAATTTCGTTCGGGCACGAAACGAAAGGCCTGCAAGATAAAATCTTCCGGGCGGTAGAACAGGCACTTGAACTGTATGATCCGGGACAGGAGGGGCGCAATTTCGCTCTGTATCTGTCCGAGATGCCACATCTAAGGTTTCATGATGTACAGCATATCGCCGCCTCGTTGAATGAAGCGTTGCGTCGTCAGTCGGATCAGCGTCAGCCGATTGTCGTCGTTACGGAGAACGATATCGCCAAAGTGCTCGGTCAATCACTTCAGGTTATACAGCGGGAGCGCGGCATTCTCTGCATCGACCAGATTCGAGTCGAGAACGGAGATTACCTTGATATCGGTCGCATGCTGCATAGCGGCGTAGTACCGGTAGTCGTCAAAACGCTCGCGTTTCATTCGTAAGAAAGGAAGGAGTAGAGATGAGGCTATGAGGCTGAAAACAATGCTGCAAGGCCAAACATATGAATTTAAAGATCTAAAAGAACTGTTCGCCAAAGCGAATGAAGAAAAATCCGGGGACCGTCTCGCGGGATTGGCTGCAGAAACGGTACAGGAACGAATTGCTGCAAAACAAGTACTGGCTGGCTTGACGCTGGAGGATATTCGAAACCATCCGCTTCTTCCGCCAGAGGAAGATGAAGTCTCCCGCATTATCGAAGAACAGGTAAACGATACGATTTTTGCGGATATCAAAGGTTGGACGGTAGCCAAACTGCGTGAATATATTCTTGATGACCACATAGGCGACCGTGAGTTGAAACGGTTAAGCCGCGGCTTGACGAGCGAAATGATTGCCGCCACAGGTAAGCTGATGTCTAATCTTGATCTGATTCATGCAGCTAATAAAGTCGAAATCATTTCCCGATGCAATATCGCTATTGGGCAGAAAGGAACCCTTGCATCACGTCTGCAGCCAAACCATCCGACTGACAATGTAGATGGGATGCTCGCTTCTATGAAAGAAGGGCTGTCCTATGGAGTAGGCGACGCGGTAATCGGTATTAATCCGGTCGATGATTCGGTAGAAAGCGTAAAGCGTTTACTGCATGCAACGCAAGATTTCATTGAAGGTTGGAACATTCCAACACAAAACTGTGTGCTGGCACATGTAACTACCCAGATGAAAGCAATTGAACAAGGAGCGCCGGCAGCGATGATTTTCCAGAGCATCGCGGGAACAGAGGCTGCTAACCGTTCATTCGGCATTAGTGTATCGCTTCTGGAGGAAGCACAGCAGATGATTATGGAAAAAGGCACAAGCCATGGACCACAGCGTCTGTATTTTGAAACCGGACAAGGTTCGGAGCTATCGGCAGAAGCGCATCATGGAATCGACCAGATGACGCTCGAAGCTCGCAACTATGGTTTCGCCCGCAAGTTTGACCCGTATATTCTCAATACGGTCGTCGGTTTCATCGGACCTGAATATCTGTATGACAATAAACAGGTTATCCGTGCCGGGCTTGAAGATCATTTCATGGGTAAGATGCATGGTATTTCGATGGGAGTGGATATTTGTTATACGAACCATATTCGCGCCGACCAAAATGATATAGAGGAACTCGGCGTATTGCTGACGGCCGCTGGTGTTAACTTCATTATCGCCGCACCGATGGGTGATGATTGTATGCTGAATTACCAATCAATGAGCTATCACGACATTGCCACGCTGCGTCAAACACTTGATCGGAAGCCGGCACCTAAGTTTGCGGCATGGCTGGAACATATGGGAATTACAGAAGACGGCAAGCTGACTGAGAGGGCAGGCGACCCGACGATTTTCTCGGAATAGGAGGGATGAATATGGACCAGCAGCTAATCGAAACCGTGACCCGACTTGTCATGGAGAAGTTGAAAGACGCAGAAAATGGACAGTCGAACCCTGTCACTGAGTCGAAGCCAAAGCAGGAAAAAAGGAATTATGGTTCCGTTAAGGTATGGGACCATGTCGGAGAAGAACGAGCACCAAAATCATTTGTGTCCCAAACCGCTTCTATTTCTGAACAGTCGGTACGGCAATCGAAACCAGAAGATACGAAAGGCAAAAATCCTGGTGTTGACAAGCCAAGAAACAAGGAACAGCTAGCAGAATTGATGAAACAAACTCCAGCACGTATCGGAATTGGCCGTGCCGGACTCCGGCCTAAGACGGATGCATGGCTTTCGTTCCGTTTCGACCACGCAGCTGCGGTGGATGCGGTATACGGTACGGTGTCTGAAGACATATTGAAACGGCTGAATTTATTTAGCGTTGTTACTCGTGTGAATAACAAGCAAGAGTATATTCTCCGCCCGGACTTAGGACGACGCTTGGGCGATGAGGCCAAGAAAACATTGAAGGAGCGCTGCAAACACAAGCCTAAAGTGCAAATTGTTGTCTCCGATGGACTTAGCTCCCAGGCGGTAGAAGCCAACGTGGAAGATACGTACTTGGCGCTTAAGCAGTCGTTGACAGCGCTCGGTATTGAGATGGGGACACCGTTCTTCGTGGAACGAGGACGTGTTGCGGTCATGGATGATATCGGTGAAGTGTTGGAACCGGAAGTCGTGGTGCTACTTATCGGCGAGAGACCGGGGCTGGTCAGTGCCGAATCCCTTAGTGCATACCTGTGCTATAAGCCGCGACACGGTACTGTGGAAGCCGATCGTATGGTTATCTCAAATATTCATGCAGGTGGTATCCCGCCGGTGGAAGCGGGGGCGTACCTGGGTAATGTCGTCCAGAAAATCCTGCGGTATGAAGCGAGCGGCGTTTCGCTTGTACGCAAGGAACAATAGCGAAGGAGGGTTGAGAGGTGGAACTTCAGCCGATTAAAGCGGAAGTGCTGGCGGTACGAATGATTCCGAATGTGGATACGGCACTGGCGGAACAGTTACAGCTTACATCCGGACACCGCAGCCTGGGTATGATTACAACGACGATTGATGATATCGGGTATACGGCGCTCGATGAAGCGACGAAACGAGCGGAAGTGGAAGTGGTGTACGCGCGTTCGTTTTATGCGGGTGCGGCTCATGCTTCGGGTCCTCTTTCCGGGGAATTCATTGGCATTATTGCCGGACCGACTCCTGACGAAGTGGAGAGCGGAATGGAAGCCGCGCAGAATATAATTGAGCATGATGCGCATTTTGAAGCGCTGAATGATGATGGAAGCCACGCCCTATATGCACATGTTATCGCACGTACGGGAGCCTATCTATCCAAAATTGCGGGGATTAATGAAGGTGAACCACTCGCATATCTAATCGCCCCACCGCTTGAAGCGATGTATGGATTGGATGCGGCACTGAAAGCAGCCGATGTGCAGCTAGCCGCTTTTTATGGCCCGCCCTCGGAAACGAATTTTGGCGGTGGCCTGTTGACAGGTACACAATCGGCCTGTCAGGCGGCTGCGGCTGCGTTTCGTGATAGCATCATCCGGGTGGCGCGCCAGCCCCTTATCTGGTAAGTCAACGGAGCGGAAAGGAGTGAGTAGAAGTGCAACTCGACAAAGATTTGCAATCGCTGCAAGCAATGCGCCACGCTGTACGTCGAGCGAAGGAGGCGCAGCGGGAATTTAAAGGTTATTCACAGGAACAGGTCGACCGCATTGTCAAGGCGATGGCCGATGCGGCCTACGAACAGGCACATAAGCTAGCTAAGCTTGCGGTGGAAGAAACCGGGCTTGGCATTGTAGAACATAAGACCATCAAGAACCAGGTCGGATCAAAGGATGTGTACGAATCGATTGCAGAAGTGAAGACAGTAGGCATCGTTCGGGAAATTCCAGAGAAAAAAGTGGTGGAAATCGCCTCGCCGTTTGGCGTAATTGCCGGCATTGTACCGGTAACCAATCCGACGTCTACCGCCATTTTCAAAAGTTTAATCGCGCTTAAAGCGCGCAATGCCATCGTATTCAGCCCGCATCCTTCGGCGGCCCGCTGCACGGTGGAAGCGGCTCGTATCTGCCATCAGGCTGCTGTGGCCGCCGGGGCGCCGGAAGGTATCATTGGCTGGATTGAGGAACCGACGATGGATGCGACCGAAGGGTTGATGAAACATCGTGACGTTAACTTGATTCTGTCGACCGGGGGAGGGGGTCTCGTCCGTGCAGCATACAGCTCAGGCAAGCCCGCATACGGAGTCGGCCCAGGGAATGTACCGGCATATATCGAGAAAACAGCGAATGTTGCACAGGCGGTACGACGCATTATCGATAGCAAGACATTTGATAACGGAACGATTTGCGCCTCAGAACAGGCGGTCATTGCCGACCGTAACGTACGGGAACAAGCGTTGCGCGCCTTTCGCAACAACGGTGCGTACATCCTGAACGAGGAAGAGAAAAAGAAAGTGGAAGACGTAATCTCTCCGGTACGTGGAAAGCTCAATTCTGCTATCGTTGGCAAGAAGGCAGCTGTTATCGCTGAGATGGCGGGGATCCGGGTGCCGAAGGAAACGACGCTGCTGCTGGCAGAAGAAACGGAAGTCAGCAAGAATATTCCGTTTTCGATTGAGAAGCTCTCACCTATTCTCGCATTCTATACAGTAAATGGATGGCAGGAAGGGAGCGACTTGTGCGAGCGTTTGCTGGCGCTGGGCGGCCGTGGACATACATTGTCGCTTCATACGGAAGATACAGAGGTAGCCCGGACGCTGGCACTGCGCCTGCCTGTGTCGCGTATTCTCGTTAATACACCGTCGGCGCTGGGCGCCGTAGGAGCCACTACCGGTCTGGCTGCATCGCTGACTTTAGGCTGTGGTACATTCGGCGGCAACATTACGTCGGACAACCTGACGGCGCACCATTTGATGAATCTTAAACGTCTTGCATACGGCACAAAAGATATCGCTGTACCAAAACCAGGCAGTGGTGTGCCGAATACCCGGCAGGCAGAACCGCAAGCGAAAGGCGAAGGAGAGCAGATTGAGCAGGCCGTAGCGCAAGTTCTTGCTAAAATCGGCCCGGTCGGCAAGATAGACAAGCAAACCGTTGCTACCCTGGTTGATAAAGTGCTCGCACAACTTTAACTTGAAGATTCTTTATGAAGATGAAAAACAATGCATTTACAATTAAGGAGGAGAAAAAACATGGCAAGAGAATTAACAGCATTAGGTATGATTGAGACAAAAGGATTGGTTGCTTCCGTAGAGGCAGCAGATGCAATGGTGAAAGCGGCGAACGTTCATCTCGTAGGCAAAGTGCATGTTGGCGGTGGTTTGGTGACGGTACTAGTACGCGGTGATGTTGGCGCAGTAAAAGCGGCAACTGATGCTGGTGCAGCTGCAGCGCAGCGCGTAGGCGAGCTTCTGTCCGTACATGTCATTCCTCGCCCGCACAACGAGCTTGAAAGCATCTTACCGAAGCTTGAACCGCAACAATAATGACGTACGATACAGTCCTTATCGAGCGCATTGTGGCTGAGGTAATCGGCCGTCTACGTCCTGAAACGGAGCCGACTCGGCCGACTCGGCCTGGCCTGCTGCTCGTCTATCCGGGCGAATTCGAGTCGCAGGCGGTAGCTGTCGTCGAAAAAGAATTACAGGCAGGATGGAACGTCTATCATGCGCAGGTAGATGAGATGGAGCATGTCTCGCTTCATCGTGATGTGAAACGGTTAGTTTTTTTACAGACAGACCAGGATTTGCTAATGCGCGGGGCATTAGGTTTAACAGGAACTGTTGCAAGTCAATTGCTGGCGGAAGGGCTTTTGCGGGGAATCCCCGCCCTGCTCGTTCCGTGTTCATCGTTGAAGTGGTTGTTGGACGTAAGAGCAGGGGAAGCTGTACTGCCTCCGGCGGCTAAACGGTATCGTCAGCATATCCGGACGCATGCGGCAGAGCTTGGTACGTTCGGTGCAACCCTTGGTTCAATGGCCGATGTGCTGGCATTGGCTGACGCTTCCGTTGAGGAAGAGATTGCGGGAGCGGGTATAGAGGGACGTGCTCCTCGCCCTGAACGGGCAGCTGTATTTGAAGGAAAAGTATTGACACAAAACGATGTGCAGCAGGCGAAGGAGCGGGTATTGTATGTATCCCCTTCCACCGTGGTCACTCCGTTGGCCCGGGATGCAGCGCGGACAAACGGCGTGACCATTCAGGTAAACGAGAGGTGATCGCGTTATGCGCATCGGAACGATAATCGGTAATGTATGGGCGACACGCAAAGAAGATGGACTGACTGGATTAAAGTTTCTCTTTGTACAATTAGAAGATACGGGCGGCAAGCCGATCGATGCGCCGCTCATCGCTGCCGATCGTATTGGTGCCGGCATCGGTGACACTGTCATGGTGACGACGGGCAGTGCCGCCCGTTTCGCGATCCCGGAACGGGATGTGCCGGTGGATGCGGTAATAATCGGTATTGTAGACTCAATTGATGTGGAAAGTAGGTGAAAACCATGGCAAAGGCACTTGGCATGATAGAGACAAGAGGATTAATCGGATCGATTGAAGCGGCAGATGCGATGGTAAAGGCAGCCGATGTACGGTTGATATCACAGGAGAAAGTAGATGCTGCATTAGTGACCATATTTGTTGAAGGAGATGTCGGCGCTGTACAGGCAGCCCTTGAGGCGGGAAGAGCGGCCGCAGAGCGTGTCGGCGAACTCGTTTCAAGTCATTTCATTCCCCGACCGGATGACGAGGTACATCATATTCTAAAAAAGCCTGAACCGGTGGCTTCGTCCTCGCCTGTCCAAGGTACGGCGAAAACGGGCACCGGTACGGGAAATAAGCGCAGGAAGGAAACGAAAGAAACAACCATTCCGCCACAGGATACGGCCGCACAGGCAGGACCGGAACCGGGAGCTTTGGAAGAGGGGGAGCCTAACGAATCCGACGGAGGACAGGATGTTGATAAACGCCGCAAGCGGTAGCTTGCGGCAGAATGAAAGGAGGGATAAAGAATGAAGCTTTCATGCGTTATAAAAGGTAATTCCTATTCATTCACATCGGTTAAAGACGTGCTAGCGAAGGCAAGTGAAGAGAAGTCGGGCGATCAGATGGCGCGTGTCGCGGCACAATCTTCGCTTGAGCGTATGGCGGCAAAAGTCGTGCTCAGCGAGTTTACGCTTGCGGATATATATGAGAACCCGGTCATTCCGTATGAAGAGGATGAAGTAACTCGAATCATTTATGACGGAATCAATCTTTCCATTTATAATGAAATAAAAAATTGGAGCATTGGTGAACTCCGCAATTACATATTATCTCATCGAACAGGTCCTCATGAACTTACCCGGATTGGCCGTGGTCTTACGAGCGAGATGATAGCGGCTGTAGCCAAGCTGATGTCAAGCATGGATTTGGTCATAGCTTCCCAAAAAATACGTCCTACTGCGCATTGTAATACACGCATCGGAGAGAAGGGGAGACTGGCGTTTCGTTGCCAACCGAATCACCCTACTGATGATCCAGAGGGGATTCTCTTTTCTATGAAAGAAGGGTTATCTTACGGGGCGGGTGACGCTGTTATCGGTATCAATCCAAACGTCGATACAGTAGAATCTGTCTCACGTCTGTTGCACATGTCGCACGATTTCATGATGAAGTGGGAGATCCCTACACAAAATTGCGTACTTGCGCATATCACGACCCAGATGCAGGCGCTGGAAAGAGGGGCACCGATTGCGCTGATGTTTCAAAGTCTGGCTGGAACACAGAAAGCAAATGATGCATTCGGTGTGAACGGAGATATGCTTGATGAAGCTTTGCTCATGATGATGCGCCAGGGTACTTCAGCGGGGCCAAATGTGATGTATTTTGAGACGGGCCAGGGATCGGAAGTATCGCTTGACGCAGATATCGGTGTGGATATGCAGACGTTGGAAGCGCGTACATACGGATACGCGCGTCAATGGAAACCCTTCATGGTCAATAATGTCTCAGGCTTTATCGGACCAGAGACGCTCTATGACGGTCGTCAGATGATACGCGCCGATTTGGAAGATTTGTTCATGGGTAAGCTTCATGGCCTACCGATGGGAATTGCCCCTACGTATACGAATCATATGTATGCTGACCAGAATGATCAGGAGATTGCAGGCATGCTGACTGCGCTGGCAGGAGCAAACTTCTATATGGGTGTACCAGGCGGCGACGATGTTATGCTAAATTACCAAGATACAAGCTATCATGACGACGCCAGTTTGCGCGAGATGCTAGGATTGCGTCCTCTTCAAGAATTCGAAAAGTGGATGGAAAAAATGGGACTTATGGAAGAAGGGCGATTGACGGAACGTGCGGGTGACCTTTCGATTTTTGAGGAAGTGAGGTGAGAAGATGAACCAGGAAAAAATCGAGCAGGTGGTTGAGCAGGTGCTGCGTGAGTTGACCCGGAAGCTGGAGGCTTCGCGTGTGGAAGAGATGCAAACGGAAGAGGGTCCCCTGCAAAGGAAAGAGAAGGATGTGATTCTTTTTTCAGAGGAGAAGGAGATGGGAGTAGAGCGTCCGCATCATCTGCAGGCGATTGAAAGGGCCCAACAAGTCACTCCGGCCCGGATCGGCATTGGGCGTGCCGGTACACGCATGCGAACGCGCAGCTATCTACAGTTTCGTATTGATCATGCGGCAGCGCAGGATGCGGTGATGAAGGACGTATCGGAAGAACTCGTCGAGTCGCTAGGCTTGCCGGTATTAAGAACACAGGCCGAGGATATGACGACCTATCTTATGGATTTAGATAAGGGACGCAAATTATCGGAGAAGTCAGTTCATTGGCTTTCTGAACACGGGGAAAAAAAGAAGAACGTGCAGATTCTTGTTTGTGATGGGCTCAGTTCGTCTGCCGTGGAAGCAAATATCCGGGATATACTCCCCTCACTTGAACAAGGTCTTAAGCTAAAAAACCTTAGCGTAGCCCGCCCGCTATTCGTTAAACGCTCCCGCGTCTGGGTGCAAGACCATATTGCATCCATTGTGGATTGTGATGTCGTACTCTCGCTTATTGGAGAGAGGCCCGGTCTTGCCACATCTGAAAGTCTGAGCGCGTACATGGTATATCGACCAGGGGCGCACACAGTAGAGGCCGATCGGACCGTAATTTCCAATATTCATAAAGGCGGCTTTCCTCCAGTGGAGGCAGGCGCATATTTGGCCGATTTAATCGGAGATATTATACAGCATGAGGCCAGCGGAGTCAGTTATATGAGAAAGAAAAATAATCAGAATAATTAATCAATGCTGGAATTATTTTTCATATAAGGAGGGCTGGATTTGGCACAAATCGGGAATTACGTAATTTATATTATGATGATAGCGGCAGTGGCGGGAGCTATTGCGGCGATTCGTGACAGCGAAAAAGGATTGGGCCGCGAGTTTATGGAAGGATTGCATTCCGTCGGGTACATTTTCGTTCCTGCTGCAGGGATTATGGCCTCGATTCCCTACCTTTCGCAGCTAATCCAAACGGTGTTTGGGCCTTTATTTCATGCGATGGGTGCTGATCCGGCCATTGCGGCCACTTCAATTATTGCCATGGACATGGGCGGCTATCAGCTGGCGGAGAAGCTGGCCCAGACAAAAGAGGGCTGGATTATGGCCACGATGACAGGCTATATGGCAGGCGCCACCATTGTATTCTCTATTCCGATGGGACTGGCCATGCTGGAGAAGCGCGATTACAAATATATGGCGCTTGGCGTTATGTCCGGTATCTTAACTGTGCCGATTGGTGTATTCATTGCCAGTATTCTGATGGTTCTCTCCGATGCAAAAATACGCGAAGTCATTGCCACGAACGGAGAGGCGACATATCAGCTTGCACTAAGCTTCGGTCAGATTATGACAAACTTGTCTCCGCTCGTAATTCTCGTAGTGCTTATTGCGCTCGGCCTGCGCTTCTTCCCGAATACAATGATTCGGGGATTTATTTGGTTCGGTCGAGGGATCGACGCGTTTATTAAGCTCGTACTCGTCGCCTCGATTGTCGAGTATTTTACGGGTTTTTTCAGTATGATTTTCGGGGGATGGGGATTCGATCCCATTATTGCTGATGAAGCGAATCCTGTCCGTGGTCTTGAAACAGCAGGGTTTATCGGTATTATGCTGGCGGGCGCGTTTCCATTCGTTTATCTCGTCCGTAAATATCTGGCAAGGCCCTTGGAAGCCGTCGGTGGCAAACTTGGCTTGAGTCCAGTTGGCAGCGCAGGATTTCTTGCCACGATTGCTAACATCCTAGCGATGTTCCGTCTGGTAAAAACGATGCCGCCCAAAGACAAGGTGATTAATATTTCCTTTGCGGTCTGCGCGGCTTTCCTGCTTGGTGATCACCTTTCATTTACTGCTAATTTTCAGCCAACAATGATTTTGCCTATCATTATCGGTAAGCTGAGTGGCGGTTTGATTGCTGTTGGGCTGGCTTATTGGCTGTCCGTACCAAAAGCTCGCGAGCTGGAGCTGCAGGACCGTGCAGCCGGAATTATCGCGGAGGACGAATATCTCGATCCGAGCCAAAAAGTGAATGTTCCGCTTGAAGGCGATGAGCAGCCGTATGATCCAAAGCTAAGCGGCCTATAAAGTAAACAACATACACGTAATCCGCGTTCAATCAGCAGGCGGCTCTGTTACGGAGATGCTTGCTGATTTTGCTGTTTTAAGCAAAGTCAACAACAGAGCATAAGATTTTCTATGAAATTACCTGAGCTTTCATTTGAAACAGCGGCGCAGAAAATGGTAAAATGCATTGTGAGTTAAATTTGGGCGAGCTTTCATGGCAGCACTTCTAGGAGGTTTATGGATGGAAATAACCGTCAAAGTAAACAGATATGTGGATTCATTAAAAGAAGTTACATATTATCTCGTATCAGTTAACGCGAGAGAAGGGCTTCTCCGCAACGATACTATTGATAAAGTACTCGGTACGAGCTATCGAGACATTGCGCTTGAGCATGGCGGCTTTATTGAGAACGGAAATGAAGTATATTTTAAAAGCCGTGAAGAAGCAGAAGAGATGTGCGGTATTCTGAAAGAAATGCTACAGGCACGCTATAATCAGACAATGGATACGGAATTGGCAGAGAACTACGTAGAGTGGGAAGTGCTCGAAGCAGGAGAAGGCATTGCTGTTATTGCAAAGGACTTTCCGGATCAAGACGATAGACCGGTCATGGTTGTCATGAGTGATGATGTATACTTACTGCAGGTACCGGGCACAGAGGGTGCATATACGAATCTGTCCGGCTATCATGAGAACGAAGAACAGTATAAGGCGCAAGGGGACACCCTAAAGCATAGAGTAATGTCACTGACCGAAAAAGAGATTATACGCGTAGAAGAGGACGCTGACGAGATTTTGACATGGGATACGCTTGAAGAAATTTCCGAGGTTTATAAACGCTTTAATAATACTCGCAAACAATCTCTACGCTACGTAAAATAAGGCAAACGGAAAATCCCGTCGATATAGGCGGGATTTTTGTACATCTATTCTTTGCGTACAGGAGGCAGAAGTGATGAAGGTCAGCATAACATGGGAGTATAAAGCGCAAAATAGCAAAGTTCGTACGACGTTTACTTCTCAACTGATGGCGGGTACGGAAGCGATCCAACTGGCCAAAGACATAGAGAAAACCGGACGAGTGCAAAGCCTTGTTTTCCATGATGAAGAAGGCGAGCCCTGGACGAAAAAAGAGCTGGATAAGCTGCTGAAAGAAGTCGAGACCGAGCCTCACAATCTCCTCGTGTATTTTGACGGAGGTTATAATAAAGAGCACCGTGTAGCTGGTCTTGGTGCGGTCATTTACTTCGAGCAGAACGGTAAGTCATATCGCATCCGCAAAAACGAGGTGGCCGAGGCGATCGATTCAAACAACGATGCGGAATATGCGGCATTCTGGCTTGCGCTGCGCGAACTGGAAGCACTCGGAACGCACCATCTGCCAGTAGTGTTCCGTGGCGATTCGCAGGTGGTACTAAACCAATTGGGTGGCGAGTGGCCGGTATTTGAGGATCGGGAGAACCGCTGGGTAGACAGAATCGAAGCGAAGCTTACAGAACTCGGGCTTAAACCGCATTATGAACCCATTGGACGCGCGGAGAATAAGGAAGCGGATATGCTGGCCACACAGGCGCTTAATGGAGAAGTGATTTTTAGCCGCAAGCAATTGTAAGAGTAAAAAGCGACAGGGTATTTTCTTTTTTGTCGCAAAAGTATAATATATGAGTATTCGGAAAATAGACAAAGACGTAAGGCACAGCCTTGAAATACAGAAGTGGGGGACAGAGAGATGAAAGTAGCAAAATTCGGAGGAACATCCCTGGCCAGTGCGGCACAAATCAAAAAAGTATGCGATATCGTACTTGCCGATGCCAAACGAAAAGTTGTTGTCGTATCTGCTCCAGGTAAGCGGGACAAAAACGATACGAAGGTGACGGATTTATTGATTGCACTCGCCGAGCGGTATCTGGCAGAAGGGGAAGCGGAAGCAGAACTGGCTGCTGTCGTAGCCCGTTACCGTGACATCGCGGAGGGACTTGCATTATCGGAAGAGATTGTGCAACTAATCGAGGCGGATCTGCGAGAGCGCCTTGCCCTTGATAGAAGTAAACCGGAGATGTTCATGGATGCGATAAAAGCGAGCGGAGAAGACAACAATGCGAAAGTAGTAGCGCGCTATCTGCAGAGCAAAGGTGTTCATGCAAGCTATGTCAATCCGAGAGAGGCGGGTCTTTTTGTAAGTGAAGAACATGGAAATGCCCAAGTGCTTGCCGAATCATATGAGAATTTAAAGGCGTTGCGTGATAAGGAAGGAATTCAGATTTTCCCGGGCTTCTTTGGATACTCACCGTCCGGTGAACTGGTGACATTCTCGCGCGGTGGTTCTGATATTACCGGATCGATTCTGGCAGCGGCAGTGAAGGCAGATTTGTATGAGAACTTTACCGATGTCGATTCGGTATTCTCGGCTAATCCGAATATTGTACCAGAGCCACAGCCGATTCAGAAACTCACCTACCGTGAGATGCGAGAGCTATCGTACGCCGGTTTCTCCGTTTTCCATGATGAAGCGCTCATTCCGGCATTCCGCGCCGGTATCCCTGTCTGCATTAAGAATACGAACAATCCGGCTGCACCGGGTACAATGATCGTATTTGAGCGGGAAGGCAATGGTAATCCCGTGGTAGGTATCGCGAGTGACGGCGGATTCTGCAGCATTTATGTAAGCAAATACCTGATGAACCGTGAAATTGGTTTCGGACGTCGTCTGCTTCATATTCTTGAAGATGAAGAGTTATCATATGAGCACATTCCGTCCGGTATCGACGACATTTCTGTTATTCTGAAAGACGATAAAATCGACGATGAGGTAGAGCGACGCATTACAGAACGTGTTCGTACAGAGCTTGCGGTCGATGATATCGTATTCGAACGCGACATGTCAATGATTATGCTTGTGGGTGAAGGGATGCGTCACAATGTTGGTACGACAGCCCGGGCAGCGGGTGCATTGGCGCGAGCCCAGGTCAATATTGAGATGATTAATCAGGGATCGTCAGAGGTCAGCATGATGTTCGGCGTCAAAGCGGTGGATGAAGAAAAAGCTGTGCGTGCTATCTATGAAGAGTTCTTTAACAAAAATGCCGCAAGCGAAACGGCAACAGCAGAAGAGGCGATAAGCTACCGCTAATACAGAGGAGAATCCGTACGATTGACCGCTTTGTTTGTACAGCGAATAAAGTAAAACTTCCATCAATGAGGGATTTCTTCATCCCCCATTGATGGTTCGTTGCACCGAAATAAATAGACCGTAAAAAAGGAAAAGGAGGAAGCGAGGAGCCGGAAATCGCGCCGTATGAGGTGCAGGCTCTGCCGCGTACGCGCTCATGTATATGGTGATTTACGATGCAATGACAGATTTTGGTTTTTTGTACAAAAAAGTCGAAGCGTTCGATATGCTCGATGAAGCCAAAGTATTTGCGTCTGAAAAGAAAAAAGAAGGGGCGCAAAACATAAAAATCGTGCAGGAAGTTATGAACCTGTGATGCATTTGAAACGGAAGCAATCTCATAGATGGATGTGGCTTGTGCCGCTTCTCCTATGTACCGCCCTGATTGCTGGATGCGGAGATAAGCAGGAGACGCTTCTGTATGTCGGTCAGTCGGATAACTGGAAAGCTTTACTGACAGTTATCCATACAGCAGATGGAAAAGAGGAGCAGCAAGTATTGCGTCTCTCCTATAAGTCGGCTGATATCGATTCTGTCTATAATGTGCGTTATCGTCTTGCAGGGCTTGCTCAAGAAGTAAGTGGAAGCGAAGACGACATGAACAATAAAAGCAGCATCATCCATCGTACAAGCTGTACCGGATGTGAGCAAAGACGAGAGGACAGCACGTTTACGGTAACCGTAGACTGGAGTCCCAACCGCAACGAAACGTTCCCGGTTACGTTTGTACGTAAAGAATAAAGGAGCCCTTCCTTCGCATATTTTGTTCCTGAGCGGACAAAATAAATGTGAAGGAGGGGCTTTTTTTATGATTCAAGTAAAGCTACAGCCTGCTTGCTCCAGCATCATGTATTTTGATGCTGTTAAGGGAGGGCGTACTTCGTTCTCCCTGGAGAGTGATGTACTTATTGGCCAACTCTCCAGGGAAGAGTTTACATCATTTCTCAAGGATAACAATTTAGTTCCTTACCATGATGCATTAAAAAGCTACGAGAGCGGCGAAATCGTCGGGCGTTTCGAGAGCGTAGAATGATGCGCTGCCAGCTTGCAGTTTTTGTTAGAGCCCTTTATAGGGCTTTTTTTGTCGTAACATAAGCAGGAAAGCCCTTTATAACTTTTTTACAGTGTAAAAAGTTGTGGAAAAATAGGTTTACTATCATATATTATGGTCTTAAGGGATTAATTATCTATTGCGGTTGGGTAAAAAGATGGTACGAAGCAGAGAACAGGCAGAGAGCGAGGGAAAACGTTGTGACGTCCAGTTACATTGATTTTTTTACGGACCGTCGCGGAAAAGTAGTTACGTGCATGGTCAATACATACTTAAATGACGAAAAACATTATGCTGTTAGAATTGAACTGGGCAAGGAGTATGTAGTACAACCGCTGAATGCGTTAAAGAAAAAGCATCGGGACCGCCGCTGTATCGTTATAGGGTTCATTCAGGACGACACTGGTGTACCGATCGATGCCCGCGTTAAATTTCTCGATACGAATCGTACGGGACGGGTTAGCATTCGCGATTTGATAGCTTCATCAGAAGAAAAAAACGAAGAAGAAAATGATGAAAGCTTTTGACCGGAGATTCCGGTCAAAAGCTTTTTATTTATGGATAAGAAGTCGGAGAAGGAGAGATGCTGCCAGGCATCGAAAAAGAAACAGAGACAAAAAATAGAATAAAGGGGAGAATTTCATGTATACAACTGTCATTCAGCCCCGTATGTCTGAGACAAATGGTACGGGACATATTAGCAATACAACACTGCCCGTATGGTTTGAAGCGGCACGGGAGCCGATTTATTGCCTGTTCAATCCGACAGGAGATATGCGCACATTTCCTTTGATTATCGTGAGCATGAATGTTGACTTTCTTCGCCAAATTTATTTTGGTCGGGAGGTGGAGGTGCGCACCTGGGTGGAGCATATTGGAAATAGTAGCTTTACCCTTTATGAAGAACTATATCAAGAAGGACAATTATGTGCCAAAGGCAGGGCAACTTATGTTTATTTCGACTATGAAAATCAAAAATCGCAGCAAATTTCACAAGAAGTGCGCAGGGAATTGGAAGTACACCGACTGCCTACGATAGTGGAGGAGTCATCTCGCGGATAATCGCACGTATATTGCGTTCAAATGTTTCAATGTGGTGTCCATTCCGTAGCTGATTACGGAGAATATGAATGCGTTGATAGAGATGGCGATTGGAAGTAACATGGATGATATAGCCAGGCATGCGAAGGGAGAGAGCTGTTTTTACATCTTGTTGAATGATATTGCGTCCGCGGGTATAGTTGGACAGACGCAATCCGACGAGTGCTTCTTTGTCATGAATAAGAACGGAGGCGCCAGCAACGCCCAGAATATCAAGGGCGATCTCTTCCAGTGTGGTTTCCATGTCAGCATGCATGATTTCATCCTCATCTAAAGAGGATGCCGTAACATAAGTAGAGGTGGAAGGCGATGCAGAAAAACGTAGGTTTTGATATTCTAACGGATAAGAATCCTTCTGCTTCGGAACACAAGAAACAGCAATAAGAGAGAGCGAGATACCCGCCAAGACAATTAGTGTATATTTTTCTTTGTTGTTCATAATTCTCACCTCATCTTCAGTGTATCCGTTCTGTAAGGTGTCTAATCATTCACGGATGAATATGATTTCTCGCTTGTACAAACCGGAAAGTGAATATACACTAAGGAACGTGGGTATAAGATAACGAGACTGACAGCGTGGGGGGAAATTATGCATTCTACAGCGTTACAAACACTTGAAGCGGTGCGCGATGAATTGCTTGCGCATCCTATGTACGCACAGATGACGACGCCGGAGAGAGTAAGGGTGCTCATGAAGCACCATGTATTTGCAGTATGGGACTTTATGACATTATTAAAACGGCTACAGCGGGAAGTCACTTCAGTAGATGTACCGTGGATGCCGAATGAGACGCCGAAGTATACGCGCTTCATCAATGAAATTGTACTGGCAGAGGAATCTGATGAAGATGGACGTGGCGGATATGCAAGCCATTTCCAACTTTATTTGGAAGCGATGGAGGAAGTGGGAGCGGATAGAGTGCCGATTTGCGCATTTTTGGACCAGCTCCGAAATGGGGAGGATTATGTAGAAGCGTTGGATCAAGATGTGATCCCGGTTTCAGTGCGTGAGTTTGTTGCATATAACATATATACGGCGATGAATGGAAAGGTGCATGAGGTGGCTGCTGCCTTTTTCTATGGTCGTGAGGGTTTAATCCCTGATATGTTTGAGCTGCTAGTGGATGCGCTTGAGAAGAAGGGTGCTACCAATGAGCGTCTTGATTATTACTTACGCCGTCACATTGAGCTTGATGGAGATGATCATGGTCCGCTGGCACAGAAGCTATTGGAAAGTTTGTGTGGTCAGGATGAAAAGAAGACGGAAGATGCGCTGGAAGTTGCCCGTCGTTCGCTTCTCATGCGAGGTAGACTGTGGGATGGTGTGCTCGCAGAAATCAGAAAAAAAGGTTTATAGCAGAAAAAGAACCGGGTTGTCCATTTAGGGTGACCCGGTTTTCGGTTTACAACAGAAGATATTGCCGAATATTTGCAGATGAGCCGACACAGCGTGGAATGCCTGCTGAAAAAGCTCGTGTATTGTAAATTGGCTGAAGTCGTAGGGAAAGAACAACCGTACCGCCAAGGCCGGCTGTGCGCTGTATATCGGTTATGTATATGTTGACACTAGGCTAAATTTTCAGTATATTTTAACTGTTAATTAACGACTAAATAGCGACAAAAAAGTTATTTAGTAACAAGGGAGGAAGCGGATGAGCAAAACGAACGTAAGTACTACAGGGTTAGAGACAAAAAAGCAGCCGGGATCGCGCGTTCCCCATGTGTTTGTTATTTTGTTTTTTGTCATCGTATTGGCGGCAGTGGCGACTTATCTCGTAACGCCGGGTGAATATCAACGCGCTGAAGATACCCGGGGCCGGATGATTGTCGTTGATGGAACGTATCATGCGGTAGAAGCTGCGCCAGCAAAATTCATGGCAATTTTCCAATCTATTTACAAAGGGATGCATGAAGCGGCCGACATTATTTTTTACATTTTTATCGTAGGCGGCTCGTTCGGGGTTTTGCGAGCCACGAATGTCATCGAAGGCGCCGTTGGCAGCATTTCATGGAAAATGGCCGGCCGGGAGAAGATATTGATTCCAGTGTTTATGTTATTTTTTTCGCTAGCTGGCGCCATGCTTGGGCTGGCTGAAGAAACTATTCCGTACATTACGATTATGGTACCGCTCGTGATGATGCTTGGGTTTGACTCGATTACCGGGGCGGCTATTGTGCTCATTGGTACATCAATCGGCTTTACGGCGGCGTTCATGAACCCGTTCACAGTCGGTGTAGCTCAGGGAATTGCCGATCTTCCGCTGTTTTCTGGCATGGGACTCCGCCTTATCATATGGTTTGTCATGCTGGCGGTAAGCATCTGGTATGTTATGCGTTATGCAGAGAAAGTCAAGAAGGAGCCGACCAGAAGCGTTATGTATGAGCTGGATCGGGTGAATAAAAGTCAAGTCAATTTTCAGGGGGACGAGTATAGATTAACGACACGGCATAAGCTAGTTCTGATTATTCTTGTAGCTACACTTGTAACATTAGCAGTTGGTGTCTCAAAATTCGGGTGGTTTATTCCAGAAATCGCCGGTTTGTTCTTATTGATGGGTATTTTAATGGGAGTGGTTGCCCGCATACCGGTTAACGACATTGCTGAATCCTTCATTGAAGGCTGTCGTACGTTGGTGATGGGAGCGTTGGTTGTCGGGGTGGCGCGTGCTATTCTGGTCATTCTTGAAGACGGAAAAGTCATGGATACCATTCTCCATAGTCTCGCTACCGGCGTCGGATCACTTCCCGGCGGTCTTACCGCGTTTGGTATGTATTTGGTACAATGTATGATTAATTATATTGTGCCTTCAGGAAGCGGTCAGGCCGCGCTAACGATGCCGATTATGGCACCGCTCGGGGACCTCGTGGGCGTCAGCAGGCAAACGGCAGTGCTTGCGTTCCAGCTGGGTGACGGCATCTCTAATATTTTTACGCCTACATCCGGATATTTCATGGCTGGCCTTGCGTTGGCGGGAATCCCCTGGGTGAAGTGGGCGAAGTGGATTTTGCCGCTCATCCTTATACATTATATATTGGGCGCTGTGTTCGTTACGATCGCTCATGTTATAGGATATTCTTAAAAAGAGAAGGTGAAGAAAGTGAAAATTATATCGGTTAGTGTGATGGCAATACAGCTTCCGTTGCATCGTCCGTTTATTGTGGCATATGAAACGTACGAAACCATGCCGACGATTATCGTGAAATTGCAGACGGACACAGGGTATATCGGATACGGAGAGGCTACTCCGGATCAGCATGTGACCGGTGAAACGTGGGAAAGTACTTACGCCGTACTGACGAAAGTTCTTGGGCCTCTGGTGCTTGACGAACATCCGTTTAATATTGAGCGCATTCATGCCAGGATGGACGACGCGCTGTATGGTTGTCCGGCAGCCAAAGCGGGCATCGACATCGCTTGTTATGATCTGATGGGCAAAATATCAGGCCAGCCGGTGTATCACTTGTTAGGAGGGCTGTATCACGATTCCTTGACGATTCCATATGTACTCAGCATCAAAGAGCCGGAAGCGATGGCGCAAGAAGCGGCAGATGCAGTAGCAAATGGCTACGGCTGTATTAAAATAAAAGTGGGGTTACATCGCGATACGGACATAGAACGCGTTCACGCTGTGCGCAAGGCCGTCGGAAAATCAGTGCAAATTCGGGTTGATGCCAATCAGGGCTGGCAGAATCGTACCGATACACTGTACGTGCTGGAGCGGATAGAGGATTGTAATATTGACTGGATTGAGCAACCAGTGGTTGCTGACGATTTGGTAGCACTGGCGGACGTGCGTCGCCAGACAACATTGCCGATCATGGTGGATGAAGGACTGCATGATGTACGTGATATGCGTGAGGTGATTGCTCTAGGAGCAGCGGATCGAATCAATATCAAGCTTATGAAATGCGGCGGACTGTATCCGGCATTGAAGCTGGTCAGTCAGGCGGAGATGGCGAGGATGGAATGTCAGGTTGGTTCGATGGTGGAATCATCGGTTGCCACTGCGGCAGGTGCGCACCTATCCATTGCAAAGAAAAACATTACTTCCAATGAGATGGTAGGGCCGCTCATGTTTACCCAAGACATTGGCGCACTGAACTATGAAGGCAGCCGGTTGCATCTTTCTGATAAGCCCGGACTTGGTATCGAAGTCGATGAGCGGATGCTTGCAGAAATGGTATGCATCAGCGAGACGGTAGATAGAAAATAACAGCGTGGTTGGAAGGAGGAGGGATGGAGAAAGAAGAGAGTGGATACGCCCTGCGCCCCGGCAGAAAAAAGGCGGACATATTTGTTCCAACCGCCCACCGCCCTTCCTTCTTTTCTTATCTCCTACCACCAGAATATGTACATTTATAAAGTGAGATGTATATAGAAGAAAGGAGGTGCGCGTGCAGACGTGTTCCCTCGTCTTTTTCTCACAAGGAAGAGATACGTTGTGGTGGCTATTCACTCTGGATACTACGGAATAATCAACACCCTTTATTACATAGACGCTGCTTCGGAAAAGTATAGCGATTGGATGCGTTGTACCGTTTCGGCAAGATTATTGGGCACCTGGATAATTGAGTATCCCATTAAATAAGGGGAGCCCGGCGCACGCAATACGATTTTGGCAATGATGTTGCCCTTATACTCGTAAAAGAAAATGTTGTAGCTTTTATAGCGCTTATTCATATGTGTAAGCAGGAAATGGACCGCAATTTGCACATATTCAGCCATTTTGTGTAATGCGTTTCGGTCGCTGAGTACGACATTGAATTCGGTAAACCCACCTCGTGGACGGGTAGAGAGATTGAATTCGACACCAGGTGTACGGTCGATGACTAGGCCGCTAAACTGCTCGGGATGAAGATGTTCACGGTAGTCGGCGTCATACAGTCCGACCATTTGCATATGTGCGTGGTAAATGGAACCTCCGGAATGGACCCCATGGTTTTTGAAAAAGATGACAGAACGGTATTTCTTGCTGGATTCGAGCGTTTCCCAGTTACGCATCGCAAAATCGAACAGCGCATGCAGATGGGATTTATCATACGTTGATAAATCATCCTGGCATGTTTCTGTCTCTACCAGCACCATCTGATATGCGCGTTCAAGTGTTTGAAATTTATTTTCGATTAATAGAAATGGACCGTCCTGGCTAATAACAACTCCTTCTTTGAAAATCGTTTCTCTATCACAGAACGGACAACTGTCTTCTTTATTGTGTAAGGTAGATGGCTTGGTCCGTGCGATATTAGTTTGAAAGTTCATATATGTATACATAGAGCATCCTCTTTATCTGCATAGATTTTATTTTTACTAAAATCATACTTAATTTTTGCGTAAATGAAAACGTTCGAGCACTCTACAGATGCTTTTTCTCTTTCATACAGGGTGCAAACAAGCTACAATAACATAGATAGAGATAATCAACACCCTTGAGAGATTATGATATATTTGCATCGTATTTATGGGAACGGAGAGACATACATGGAATGTGCTGTACAATACCTTTCTTTTTTCGTCGTGCGCGGTGAAGGAGAAAATTCAGAGAAAGGATATAAACATTATCAGACGCTAGCGGAAATCGAATATACGAACAGCGCGCTGAAAGACTTCCTTGACGGTGAATTCGCCCGCGTTATTAAACGAAAAGTTGAACGAAATCCAAAAACAGAGCAAGCACCGACAAAAATTGGTCGCTTCATCGTTGAACCCGGACACGGACTTGATAGCAATCCGAATTACAATCTGTTTGCTCGTCTCCGAGGTGCTGCCAGTAAAGAAGAGTTTCGGCGCCATAGCGAAGATTTGGTGCGTACGTATATAAATACAAGTGCTATTCGCGGAGGGGCGCTGATTGTTGCACGTACCCAGCTTACAAAGTACTTCGATGAACCGTTCACCTTCGTACTTAAATGCGACTTCGAGCCAAAAATCGCAACCGTTACGGATGAACGTAGTCTCATCAGCCAAGTAGAGATGGCTATTAGTGCCAAGAACATGAAATCCATTCAATATCCGTATATGCCTGAGGAAGGGATGCTAGAAGAGTGGGAATTGAAAATCCACCAAGCATCTCATGCCCGGTATTTCGAAGACTTTCTTAAATTCGTCGAATATGATCAATCATTACCAGAGATGATGAATACACAGGTAATGGGAATGGTACAAGAGTATATTGAGACCGCCTACGAGGAAGAAAGTCAAGAGAGGCAGCAGGAAGAAGAGGCGATGGAAATCTGGGCTGCAAGCGAGAAGCGTGAACTACAGCAAAAGTGGTCGAATGAGCAGGTCGTCGAAGCGGCAGCCGCACTGGTAGAGCAAAGACCCGATTTGGAGATGAAGCTAAAGCTGGACCATATTACGGTGAAGGCGCTTTTAGCCGATTTTGGTGATTCGATTCACATTGCAAAATTGGGTGATCGATACGTCGTATTGATTGAGGGAGATGGGTTCGAATTCGAAAAAGGTGTCTCCCCCATTGAACTGCTTCAGCCGGATGAGCTTGAAGATGTAATAGGACGTATTAAACAAAAGCAAGGGGAGCCTTCTGCCCATGAAACGGATGAGACAGATGATGCACCGCCGTTTTGATATGGGAATACAGTAGGGAAGAAGAGTCATTTCGTAAAAATACGAAATGGCTTTTTTTATTTTTTGTTACTTTTGCTGTAAAGATGGGTAAAAAAATAAACAATTACATCTGTTAATTATCTGAAGGAGGGAAGGCGGCATGATTACACTGCCATACGCAGAGATTATCGACTATGATCAAGATTATTTGCATATTACCGCCGCATACCGTAAGGACAGACATTCCCCTCGCTATCTTATACATACACGCCGCAATGACATTGCTCAACGCTATGAGTTATTAAAACTGGAGCAGTGGAATGAGAAGACAGGTACATACGATGCCCTTGCTGAGCCGGTAGAGGATACACCATATGAACAGGATGCCTTTGTCGCTTTTTATCTCGCTCTGGGTCAGGCAGCAACCGACGAGCAATTCTATACAGTAATGAAGAAACTACGCATCAAGCCAGAGCATGCCCGTATTCCGCTGGCACATGGGCAGAAGTGAAAAATATTTGCACCCAAATTTTTTTTCCGCCTGATTGTTTGGCAACAAATCCATGTCCTCTGCTTACCATACTAGTAAGGGAATTCGAAATGGTCATACAGGTAAGGGGATGGGAGGTATGGAGCACTTCAGCGTAGGCGAATGGGTGAAGTTCCCTTATAATGATAAGGGAAAAACATTGCTTCTTACCGGTTATGTAAAAGAAATGAACAAGGCGCAAATGATGATGACGGTGTTCGTACCGACAGTTAAAGACGGCTCTGCCGCAGCAGCAGCGCGCAGCGGCCATTTTCGCGTACCTCTTGACGTGGCGGAAAAAATCAAGGAACTTCAGCTTGAGCCTGAAGATTATGATGCGCTGCTGGACATGGCGCTTGACAGCAAAGACGAGAACTGGTTTGAAGAACTGGTATGCAAACGGAGTAAAATGTAGCGAGGTGACTCGCTGCATTTTTATTGTCATGTAATCTAAAAAAGGCGTTCGAGCCGACGGGCATGCTGCTCCAGTTGTTCAAGCGTAATCATACCTTGATCATAGAATCGGCATAGTTCGTCAAACTCCTGACTTTTGACCATTCGATAGAAAGAGAGTCGGGGAGGAACACTTTTCAGATGGGTACGAAGCTGCTTTTGCAAAGGATAAGACATGAATATCACCTCGATTATATTCTCTTACCCCATTGTCCCGGAAAAAAACTTGTCCTATACACTATGATACAAAAAAGCCGTTGACTATCTTATTACAAATAATCAACAGCTTTGATGCTAAAAGTCAAAATGGAAATGATCGGGGTCCTGTCCGCTGCGCTCATTACGGTTCAGCGCATCAATTCGTTCCATCTCTTCCTTGGATAATGTAAAGTCGAAAATGTCTGCATTGGCTATGATTCGCTCTGCATGAACCGATTTCGGGATCGTAACGACCCCATGCTGTAAATCCCAACGTAAGATAACCTGGACAGGCGTTTTCCCATGCTTGCGGGCAATATCGTTCAGTGTCGTCTCATCGAGTAGGCGACCCCGCATCAACGGACTCCATGCCTCAAGTTGAATGCCTTTCTTTTTGCAGAAAACAAGCAGATCTTTCTGTGTTAGTCGAGGATGAAATTCAACTTGATTCACCATCGGTACGATACGGGCGTCAGTTAGCAAATCCTCTAAATGGTGCACATGAAAGTTACTAACACCGATTGCGCGCACAAGCCCATTTTCGTATAATTTCTCCATTGCGCGCCACGTATCTTTATATTTTTCTTTCACCGGCCAGTGAATAAGATACAGATCAAGATACTCCAATCCAAGCTTTTCTCGGCTTTGTTCAAAAGCGCGCAGGGTGGAATCATATCCTTGATCCGAATTCCATATTTTTGTTGTAATGAACAAGTCTTCGCGGGGGATGCCGCATGTTTGTATGGCTTTGCCGACACCTCTCTCGTTGTGATAAAGAGAGGCAGTATCGATACTTCGGTAACCAGCCTCTATCGCAGCTTTCACCGCCTGTTCGACTTCTTCGCCTTCCTGTGTTTTGTAAACGCCCAGGCCTAGCCATGGCATATGAACGCCGTTATGTAGCACAGTATAATCGGAAATGCTATGGATCATTGATGTTGCCTCCTCTTATGTTTCACCTGCTTTGTTCACGTTCATTTTACCATATGATAACCATGCTTACCGTTCACTGCTTTTCCCCTGTAGTTTGACGGGGGAGCGGCTCTTTCTTTATGTTCCATGCGCGATATCCTCCCTTTGCATTTTAGATATAAGGAAGAACTTTGTTGTAGATGCGGATAAGGTGCTGGAGATCGTCTGTAGATAAGTGATGGCAAAAAAAGCTTAGAATTTGTTGGCGCCTGCGCTGAAAACCTTGTAGTGCTTTTTGTCCGTCTTCTGTAATAGCAAGCAAAACAATACGCCGATCTTTTTCCGAGCGCCTGCGCGTTACATAGCCTAGTGAGATGAGGCGATCGGACAATCCGGTAACGGAAGGGAGGGTAATCTCAAGCATTTCCGCCAAATCGGAAATTCGCTTCGGACCATATATAGCGATATGTTCAAGAATAAACGCTTGTGAGGGGGATAATTCTTGCATAGGATTTTTGTATAGACTTGCTTTTGCTTTGCGAAAAGTAATTTGGGAGGTGCGTTCCAATTCTCGCAGCAGATTGGAGCGTTCCTCGGTAAGGTCATGTTCTACCATGGGATATCCTCTCTTTTCTATGTAGAGTGTATATGCTATGTTAATATGCTGACGTTTTGATCAATGGAGGCAAGTAACGGACGATAAGGGGAGAAGGTTGGATGTCGTTGTATATATAGTTAGAATTGTGAATAATTAGTAATCCTAACTATTAGTTATTATATGACGCTCTGTAAAGTGTGTCAATTGGCTGACCTGGAGATAGGAAGGGGTTCTGAATCGATGTTGCACTACACATTTTTTAATGTGGTGCTGCTTCTGAATCGCGTAGTCCTGCAGGGTCCTGTCATTGCGAAGCAGGAGCGAATATCTCCGTTTACGAGCGGCTGTAGGTACTTTTCTTTCTGTTTATCCGTCGCCGCGTACCATAGAATTTCCGGGTTTCCTGCATCTGGTGCCATCGAACTGAATACGTATGGAGCAATCGGGCTACGACCGATGATTTCGGACAACAGTCCGAGCGAGACATAGCCCATACCCATTCCGCCCGCTTCTTTCTGCTATTGTTGTGCAAATAAAATGTCAAGACTACGCTATCATATAAACATAGAGCCGATAAGGAAGAGACGGTTATCATACCTGTTGATTATCCGTATATTGGAAGTGATAAGATGCACGTGTCAGCGTGTGGGATACTGCTGCTTTGCAGTCCTGCCTGGCTGGGGCAAAAAGCGGCCCTCTAGGCTTTCGTGCGGGAGACGAACCGATGTCCGTTTGGAATACGGTGTGGTGGCTATCCAGTCTGGAGCGTACAGGGGAATCAACACCCTCAAGCAGTTATATAACGTATAAACGTATAGTTCTACAGAACCTAATTATCGAAGTAAGCACATCTGAGAAAAATTTTATCTGGAAATTATACAAGAATGTAGTAATATTTTCTTATCAAACCTTTTTGTTTTGTTGAAATTAGTGAGTAATAAGTATTACCTCGTTGTGAGGATTTTTACATGCGGACATCCAGGAATAGATGAGGTTTTTTCCGAAAGAAAGTGGGAGGTGGATTCCGTGTTTCCTGCGGTAAATCAAATGGTCCGAATCATTTCTTTTAATGAAGGAAATGAAGAGAAAAAATATAAGGCAATTGTAGCGGATAGTACGAATGAGCATATCATGCTCACTTATCCGATAGATGAGCAAAGCGGGCGAACGTCGCTATTGCTTGATGGCTGGACTGTGTACGTAAGCTATAATCATTCGGACGGAGCACAATATGAGTTTTTAAGTGTTATCGTGCGTAAGCAACGTGACAACATTCCGATGCTCGTGCTGCTTAAACCGGCTAAGGATAATATCCGGCGCATCCAGCGAAGGGATTATCTGCGTGTGCCTGCAAAAGCAAAACTGGAGTTTTCATGGCAAACGCAAGACGGTGAGAAAGCATATTCCGGTTTTACTGTTGATATTAGCGGTGGTGGTATTAAGTTTGTTTGTAATGCACGTATTTCATTTCCAGAAGAGAATATGATCGAGTGTCGGCTGTATCTGCCGGAGATTAATGCCCAGAACAAGAAAACGAATCAGGAACTCTGTATTCCGCTAAAAGCGAAAATCATCCGTCATCCGGTGCCGGGAGGGAACGGTCTGCAGACTGTTGCTGTTACATATGAAGAAATTGCGGAGTTTCATCGGGAGAAAATTATTCGTTATTGTTTTTCCAGACAATTAGAAATCAGAAATAAAGGTGTACTGTAAATGGAAAAGTTCTCTTATGAGAGCTTTTTTATAATTAGAATAATGGCTTATAATCGTCAAAGTATTATGTCAATACTCACATAATGTTCATTAAAAGTTTAACAAACCGTTAAAAATTGCCAACATTTTCTTAAGTTGCCTGTATTACAATAGATTGTGAAGAAGCGGAAGTACCTACCTTAAGGAGGGTAATAAAAGATGAAAGAACAATGCGCAATTTGCGGTGAACGTACGGAAGAAATGAATGTTTGCCAGGTCTGTATGGATATCGAAGAGTTTGGCTACCCGTCGTTTCCGGCATACGCGCTAGTAGAGACAGAAATGCTACAGGTGGAGAAGAAGAAAGAAAAACACTTGCAATTAGTTGGCTGACAGGTTGAGGGATAAAAAGAATATAAGAGAAACGATTAGCGCCTGGTGCAGGTATAAAAACTTGTCCGGGTGCTTTTATTATACTGATAAGTAATAAAATACTGCGTATATAATAATATTAAACGATTGCAGTGCGGTTTTGCGTTCTCTCTTTTAATAATTTATAGTTAGAAGTAGAAAAAATTAAAGTGAAGAAGGTGAAAGGATGGAACGGATTGGACTGGTGCTTGAAGGTGGCGGCATGCGTGGCGTCTATTCGGGTGGCGTGCTTGATTTTTTCATGGAGCATGACTTGTACTTTCCGTACGTAATCGGCGTATCTGCCGGTGCCTGTCACGGCTCCTCGTATGTTGCCCGGCAAATCGGCCGCAACAAAAAAGTCACGATCGACTATATTGATCATCCAAACTATCTTAGCTATCGAAACTTGTTTCGCGAAAAGAGCTTGTTTGGTATGAAGTTGATATTCGATGAGTTGCCGAACAAATTGGTGCCGTTCGATTTCGATACGTTTTACGCATCGCCCCAGACTTTTATTGTCGGTACGACTGACTGCATGAGCGGCGAACCTGTTTATTTCTCCAAAGATTCGGCAGATATGTTAGTAGTACTGCGTGCTTCGAGTAGCTTGCCATTCGTCTCACCCGTGGTTACGATTGACGGACGACCGCTCCTGGATGGCGGTGTGTCCGACCCGATCCCCATTCGCAAGGCGATAGCAGACGGAAACGAGAAGAATGTTATTATCCTGACACGTAATCGGGAGTATCGAAAAGAACCGTTTAAATTAAAGTGGCTGGCCGGTAAAGTATATCGCAAGCATCCAGGTCTGGTAGATACGCTCATTCGCCGTCATAAGGTCTATAATGACACGCTCGCATACATTGAGGAACTGGAACAGAAAGGAAAAGCGTTCGTTATTCGTCCGTCGCAGCCGCTTGCGGTCGATAGAATAGAGAAGAACAAAGAGAAGCTATCAGCTTTATACGCCCAGGGCTACGCGGACGCGCAGCGGGTAGCCGATTCATTGGCCGGATGGCTTGCACATTAATATTTTTGCTGCGATTCAGCCCATGGTTTGTACGTGACAGGCCATGGGCTGTTTTGTGTATTACGGTTTGGCTTTAAAGTGGACGATGGCGGTATACAGCGGGCGTCCCGAATCCGGCGAGAAGCAAACATGATGCGTAACCGAATGCACCTCAAGCATAAGGACTTTGTTGTTTTCGATTTGCTCTTCGATTTTTTTCTCCAGCGTTTTTATATCATACGCTTCGAAGCATTCGACTTTGTCATGAATCCGTTCAAGTTTGAATTCCATTCATATCGTTCCTTTCTATACATACGTTCTTTTTCATATTATACGGTTCTATTGATTAAGAAAAGAGAAAGAAAAGAGAAGAAGCGACCTTCTGCCTTCATCTAGTAATTTCTGATAGAATAGAAAAAAACAGTGAACAGAACCGGGGGAGTTAGTAATGAAATTTTTTCATACGGCCGATTGGCATTTGGGAAAGATTATCCAATCGGTGTATATGACGGAAGATCAGGAATATATTCTGCGCCGCTTTATTGAGGCTGTAAAGGAAGAGAAACCGGATGCGGTATTGATTGCTGGTGACTTATATGATAGGGCCGTACCGCCTACTGAAGCTGTTGAACTGTTGAACCGTACGCTGCATGAGCTAGTCGTTGAACTGAAGACACCAGTGCTAGCAATCGCGGGCAATCATGACAGTCCGGATCGGATTGAATTCGGCAGCAGCATGATGCGTGAGCAAGGACTTTATATCTCAGGTCGTTATAACGGTAAGAGTGATCCAGTAGTACTGCATGACGAATACGGGCCGGTGCATTTTCATCTGGTACCGTATGCCGATCCGGGCCGGGTGCGAAGCGCTCTGGATGACGAGGCGATTCGTACGCACGATGATGCGGCAAAAGCAATTACCAACCGTATTATTGAGAAGATGGATAAGGATGCTCGTCACGTATTCATCGGGCATGCCTTCGTCACCCCGTCAGGCGAGAAGGAAGACATCGAAAATGCCAGTGATGCAGAGCGTCCGCTATCCATTGGCGGTGCCGAGTATGTGCATGCACGTTATTTTCAGCCATTTCACTATACAGCGTTAGGACACTTACACCAGGCGCATCATGTCGGTGACGAGACGATTCGTTATGCCGGCTCTCCTCTTAAATATTCCATTTCAGAAGAGCGTCATCATAAGGGGTTCTATGTTGTTGAGATGGATGGGCAGGGGCAGGTTCGCATTGAGAAAAGGTCGCTTACGCCCCGCAGGGACATGCGGAGCGTGTGTACTATGATTGATGAGCTGGAAACCCATGAACGGAGCGAGGATTATGTGTTCGTTCAACTGCTTGATGAAAATCCGGTACTGTCCGCTATGGAAAGAGTCCGTTCGGTTTATCCGAACGCGATGCATGTTACACAAAACATGATGATAGCACAGGTCGAAGAAATTGGAGCTGAGCAGGTCGAACAGGCAGAAAAGGATGATCTGGCATTGTTCCGCTCTTTTTATAAAGAAGTTAAAGGAAGCGAGTTAACGGAAGAGAAAGAGAGAATTTTCCGCGAGGTGCTCGAAGAAGTATTCGCGAAGGAAGGGGAGCGCGTATGAAGCCGATTCGAGTGACGATGACAGCTTTTGGACCTTACAAGCAGCAAGAGATCATCGACTTTACAGAACTGGGCGAACACCGTTTATTCGCTATTTCCGGTACGACTGGTGCGGGAAAGACTACCATTTTTGATGCGATTTGTTTTGCATTGTACGGAGAAGCGAGCGGGGAGGAGAGGAGCGATACGAAATTTTTGCGCAGCCATTTTGCCGAAGATGATGTGCATACTTCCGTAGACTTGATATTCGAGCTGCGTGGCCGCCGTTATCGCGTGTTCCGTCAGCTAGGCCACATAAAAGAGGGAAATAAAACGGCAACAGGCGCGCAGATTGAACTGTATGAGGTAACTGAAGATAAGGAAATTCCTTGTGTTGATCGGTTCGCGGTCAATGATGTAAATGTGAAAATAGAAAATCTGCTCGGGCTGACCAAGCAGCAGTTCAGCCAAATCGTCATGCTGCCACAGGGTGAATTCCGCAAGCTATTGACATCGGATACGGAGAACAAGGAAGAAATCCTGCGCCGTATCTTTAAGACCGAAGCGTATCAAGCGGTTGTGGATGCACTGAACCGGCGCCGCCGGGAAGCGGAAGAGCGGTGTCGTATCGGGGAAAAGGAGCAGGAAAAATACATAAGCCAGATTCTAGCTGTACTTCCAGAGCGCGCAGAGTCCTTGTTATTCGAAACGCTGCGCCAGCCGTATCGTAATCTTGATCAAATCGTAAAAGGGCTTGATGAAGAGTACGCCTATCATGATAGGCAAGCTGCCATACATAAAACAAGTCAGACGAAGGCCGAAGAAGCATATAGAACACATAATGAAGCGTATCACAGCGCTCGCTCCGTCAATGAAAGATTTGATGAACTGGAGCGAAAGCGGGAGCGCGTAAGAGAGCTGGAACAAAAGGCACCTGTAATGGAACATAAAGGGCAAACACTCGTGCTTGCCGAGCAGGCTGCACGTATAGAGGTGCATGAGGAGCACTGCATTGCGACCAGGAAAGAGGAAGAAACGAAGCGTTTGGAACTTATCCAAGCGCAGCAGGCCGAACAGGAAGCGAAAGAAGGATTGATGAAAGCTGAACAAATGTACCGAAGAGAAGAGGCGGAAGAAGAGGTACGACAGGCAGCCTTCCGTGAAACAGAGCATCTACGAGAGCTGTTGCCTCTGGTAGAAACGATTAACCGTAAAGAAGACGCACTTCAGATGCGTAGAAAGCAAATGGAGAAACTGCAGGACCGACTTGTGGAGGCAGAGAAGGCATGGCAGACGGACAAAGAGAAAAAGACGGCGCTTGATACAGAAATTAAACAGGCAGAAGAGAGGGTGAAGGAGCTAAAACCTAAGCAGGAACGCCTGGCAGATATGCGTATGCAGGTCTATGCTCTGCAAAATTATGTGAAAGCGGCCCAGGGCATGGAGGCATTAACCCAGGATGCAACCGAGAAAAAGACTGCATATGAAAAAATCCGTGCAGAATTTGAAGCGTTAGAGAGGCGCTGGATGGAAGGTCAAGCTGCTGTGTTGGCGCAGCATCTGCATGATGGTATGCCGTGTCCGGTCTGTGGAAGCGTGGAGCATCCGAGAAAAGCTATGGCGCAAGACGCCGGTCTGACCAAAGAATATATCCAACAAAGAAAATATGAGAAAGAAAAGCAGGAAAGTCTGTTCCGTGAAGCACAAGCGCGTCTGCTGGCGGAGAGAAGCACGCTCGCAAAGCTTGCGCATGAAATTGAACAGTATGGATTCTCGCCGGATACGGCGGTACAACAATACCCTTCATTTGTAGAAGAAGGACAGATGTTGAAAAAAGAAGTAGAAGAGCTCAAAAAAGCTGAACAGCTTCTGAGTACGAAGAAGGAAGAGCGTGAAGCGACGGAGAGGAAGCTGGAGCTTCAGGCAGAACAGAAAGCGCGACTCATAGATGAATCGAATGTAGTCCGCATGGAGTACGAGAAAGACAACGTATTGTATCAGGCCGATTTGCAGAAAGTACCGGAACCGCTACGGGTGTTAGAGCGTCTGCAAGCCTCGATAAAGGAAGCTTCACTCAGGAGGGAGCTGCTTGAGACAAAGTGGAAACAAGCGCAGGAGAGGCACCGCATGGCTTCGGAGAACGCAATCAAGGCAACGAGCGGCCTCCAGTATGCACAGCAGAAGGTGACAGAGGCAGTGGAGCGGACGGCACAAGCTGAGCAGCGTTTTATCCGAGCGCTCAGCGAAGCGGGATTCACGGATGAGGATGTATATCGGACAGCGAAATTGCCGGAGTCAGAGCGCCGCCGCATTAAAGAGGAACTTGAACGATTCGCTTCCGAACGGGCGGCAGCAAAAGCGCAGCTAATCGCTTTAGAGGAGGAACTTATCGGCAAGGAGCGTTCTAACTTGGCGGAGCTACTTGCCGAAGTAGAGCGGCTCGATATGGAGTGTAAGCAGGCGCGTAAACAATATGAAGCTGCACTCGCGTGCCGCGAACGGGCACGCGAGTTGCAGAAACAAATCGAGGAAGCCGGGCAAAAGTTTAAGGAATTGGACCAGGATCGTGCGCGAATCGTTGATTTGTACAACATGATACGTGGCGAAAACCGACACAAAATCTCGTTTGAGCGCTATCTGCAAATCGAGTTTCTTGAGAAAATTATCTATATGGCTAATCAACGTTTGCATAAGCTTTCAAACGGTCAATTCCAGCTTCGCCGCAGTGACAGACTTGAGAAAAGGGGGCGTCAGAGCGGTCTTGGACTGGACGTATATGATGCCTATACGGGGTTGACAAGAGACGTGAAGACATTGTCCGGAGGAGAAAAATTCAATGCCTCTCTTTGTCTTGCACTTGGTATGGCTGATGTGATTCAAGCATATCAGGGTGGCATTTCAATTGAGACGATGTTTATCGACGAAGGATTCGGCTCATTGGATGATGAATCGCTGCAGAAAGCGATTGATACGCTTATCGAACTGCAAAGCTCTGGACGCATGATCGGGGTTATCTCTCATGTACAAGAATTGAAGAATGCAATGCCGGCTACACTGGATGTACGGAAGACGAAAGAAGGTTTTAGCCGGACGCGTTTCGTGCTGAAGGAGTAGAAAGAAGAAAGGAGGGGGTGCAATTGATGGAGCGATTGATAACGTGGATACAAGCCTATTTGAGTGATAAAGAGGCCCTTGAACAGGCACAGAGGATTGATGAGCTGCGTAAAGCGTTCCTTGCCCATTTCGGTGAACTCGAAGCGTTGCGCCGCAAAGAGATAACGCTGCTGCAATTCAAGAAAACGCTGGATCATAAAACGAAAAGCAAGCACCAAATCCATGGCAAAAAAACAAATATATGGGGATTTAGCGGGTTCTCCGGACAGATGTTCTTTAATCAAATTTATAATCAGGCGGCATATGTGGACATGACGGCAGAGCTAACGGATGCATTTCTTGAGGCAGTCCAAATCTCTCCCGATCAGACGCATGATAGCTGGACACAGGATAAACTTGCTGGCTTTGCGGACGTCATTCGCCAGACACAAAAAGTGGCGCTGGAAAAAGGGTATCCACCGCAAAAGTGCGCGTCCATCAAATTCACGACCTTCTTTCTGAGCTTTTTCTGGGGATTACAGGATCTTGAGCATTACCCGATTTATTATAAAGCGGCTCGTGAAGCGTTGACGTACTTTGGATATGATCCGGACGGTAGAGACAAGCCGTTCGACAGTTCCGCCTATCTCCGCTTCACGCGTTGCCTGCGGACGCTCCGTGATGAGATGAGTAGATTAACCGACAAGGTATGGAGCGTGCCGGAGGTGCAGCATTTCTTGTTCTATGTTTCACGCCGCCTCGAAGACACGGAGATGATAGAAAGCGGGGACACAGGGAATCTGCGGGAGTCAAGAGCTGCACAGCGGCTTGTCCGTCTGCTTCGTGAGCATAACTTCATTGTTTCATACGCCGAAGAAGTGGAGAGCGTACCGGATGATGTGCCGGAAGAGTTCAGGAACAAAATTATCTGGCGCTTTGCGGGTACGGAAGGAGAGACAACGTGTGCGTACGTGTTCGTTTGGGATATGCCCTCCGAATACATTTGCACTGTTTACGAAGAAAATGAAGAAGGATTTTTGCGCAGGCTGCATAGCATTGAAGCGGAAGATGAGCGGACATTTCTGACAAAGCTTCATGTTTATCTGTCACGTAAAGGGGACGAACGGCGCCAGTATACGCTCGGTGACGCTGCGGTGGATACGTACCTTGAACGAGAAACACTCGAAGAATGGCTTGATATTCTTTATGAGCGAAAGCAGATGATTATATATGGTCCGCCGGGTACAGGAAAAACATATACCGCACAACGGCTGGCGAGAATTATGACCCAGAGCGAACGGCGAATCTATTTGGTACAGTTCCATCCTTCTTATACGTATGAAGAATTCATTGAAGGCGTACGCCCGGAAGTTGCCGAAGATGAGAGCGGGGCCGCTCATATGAATGTGACCGTTAGACCGGGAATCTTTCTTGAGTTGTGTAATGAAGCGCTCAAGCAGGAGAATCGAGACTGCGCGTATGTACTCATTATCGATGAGATGAATCGTGCCAATACGGCCAAAGTATTTGGAGAGCTACTGTACGCGCTTGAATATCGTAATTCTGCTGTTCCGCTTCCGTATTCGAAGAGTAAAATGGTTGTTCCTGACAATATATATATCATTGGAACGATGAATACAACGGACCGTTCGTTAGCCCAGCTTGATTTCGCGTTACGCCGCCGTTTTCCGGCCATATATGTCTCGTCGAGTGAGTCGGAGCAGATTTTGCGCAAGTATTTAGAAGAGCACCATTCTGATATGGCATGGGTGGCCCGGCTCGTTCGTCGGGTTAATGACAGAATTGGTAACCCGGATTTTTTTCTTGGACACAGCTATTTTATGAATCGAAGCTTGACCCCTCAGAAATTGCGGCGCATCTGGAAGTATGAAGTCATTCCATATCTTGAAGAGTATTTTGCCTATGAACCTGAGCGAGTCCGAGAGTTTGACCTGGAGGCGCTGCTGGACGACGAGGGGGATACCAGTGACGATTGATAAAGCATTGTACCATCTCAAGGAATATGAAACAACGACTGGTGTTGTTCTGTCAGCTGAAAGTGTTGCACAACTGCGCAAGACATTCGGGGCCGTACTGACGCTTCGTCCAGGTCCCCGAGAGACATGGGACGTAACAGCTTCCTCCTATGTTGGACACATCGAACTCTCCGACGCTATTTTTCACATCAGGCCGAAGCTTAAGGTAGAAACGCTATGGAATTGGCTTACCTGGGCATATGATATTTCTTCCCTGTGTTTTCAGCCTCCAGTTATGTCGGTAGGTGAGCTTACGGGCAACTCCGAATGGCTTGTCCTGTTTTTTATCAAGGAATGCTTTGCCATATGGCGTAAAGGTTTGCGGGCGGAATATGAACAGCAGGAGCAGGCGATAGGTGAAGTGCGGGGCCAGCTGCGGGTGGCTCCGACGCTGCAGAAATGGATGAAGCAGGAGTACCGCTTCGTCTGTGCGTATGATGAACCAACATGGCAGGTAAAAGAAAATAAACTGCTTTATGCCGGAATACGGCATATGGTACGGAAGCGATATCGGAATGAAGAGATCGGGAGAGAGCTTGAAAAGCTGCTTCGTTTATTTGAGTCAGTAGAGAAGGGACAGATGGAGAGGGTGACATTGCCTGTCTCTGTTTCTGAGCAAGTAGCGGAGCTTGCGCGTGTTCGGATTACGCGCTTGAATCGACAGTATGCTCGGGCGCTTTCCTGGCTTACATTATATTGGAAGATGACACAACTTTCCACACACGAAGGGAACATATTTTGCGATAGCTTTATCCTCGATATGAATGAGTTGTTCGAGCGATATATTGCGCGTCGTCTGGAGGAAGGACTTCGCATGTACGGCATTGAAGTGCAAACTCAGCCTCGCTACTGGCTGGCTGAAGCCAACCGTCTACGTATTATACCTGATCTGATTCTGAAAAACCGTTCAGGACGGGAAATCGTATTGGATGCCAAATATAAAACCCGGACGGAAAGATCAGGAAACCCGGACGTATACCAGATGCTTGCCTATATGACCGCACGAAGCACTTCTTCAGGAATCCTGCTGTATGCGGCCGGACTAGAGCGGGTCGATAAGATCAGAAACACAGACAAAAAAATATATCAGTGGAGTCTTGGAATAGACGAGTGGACGGATCGAGAATCTCAGGATGAACGGTTCGAACGTATCGTTCAACATATTGTTTCCATGCTAGAAGAAAAATAGCTATCAAGGTATCGTCCCTTTAATTATCGAAATTAAATAAAGAAAGAGGTTTCCCTTATGTTGTCAGGGAAACCTCTTTTTCATATCATGCTCTGGCTACATTGTTTTTTGTCTCTTCGATAATCGTCTCTTCCATCTCTTCGAACGTATTCCTTACGGAAGCAACAGGCTCTTTCGTTGCCAGGCTTACGAGAATAACAGAAGCCAGGCTGGCAAAGAAACCGGGAATCATCTCATATACTTTATCTGTCAACCCGCTTTGCACCCAGAATATAACAGTAACCGCACCGACAAGCATACCGGCCAGCGCTCCCCATTTGGTCATTCGTTTCCAATATAGGCTTAAGAGAATGGCTGGACCGAAGGCAGAACCAAATCCTGCCCATGCGTAGCCCACAAGCCCAAGAATAGTCTCGCTTGCGTTAAACGCAAGTGTAATGGCGATGAGCGCAATGACCAGAACGGATGCACGGCCAATGAATACAAGCTCCTTATCCGTCGCATTGCGGCGGAAAAATGATTTGTAGAAATCTTCTGTCACCGCACTTGATGTAACAAGAAGCTGAGACGAAATCGTGCTCATAATGGCTGCAAGAATCGCTGCAAGCAAGAATCCTGTAATCAGCGGATGGAACAGGATGTTGGAGAATTGAATGAAAACCGTTTCCGGGTCAGTTAGTGTTGCTGCATTTTTCGAATAGTACGCAATGCCGACCAGTCCGGTAAACATAGCGCCTATAATCGAGACAGCCATCCAGCCAATACCGATACGGCGTGCCGGTTTCAAATCGTTGACCGATGTAATTGCCATGAAGCGCACGATAATGTGCGGTTGACCGAAGTAGCCGAGTCCCCAGGCCAGGAACGAAATAATACCGAGTACCGATGTTCCCTTAAATAAGTCTAGAAGTGAGGGGTCGATGCTGCGAATTTCGTTAAACGTCGCCTGAAAACCGCCTACATCGGTAAGCGCGACAATCGGAACGAGCACAAGGGCAATAAACATAATACAGCCCTGTACGAAATCTGTCCAACTTACCGCCAGAAAACCGCCAAACAGCGTGTATGCCACCACGACGCCGGCTGTTACGAATAACCCGATTCTGTAATCGAGGTGAAATGAACTCTCGAATAAACGTCCGCCTGATACCATGCCAGCCGTCGTATACAGCGTGAAGAATACGAGGATAACCATAGCAGAGGCGAAGCGAAGAACTTTGGTCTTGTCCTTGAAGCGATTCTCCAAAAAATCGGGAATGGTAATCGAATCATTGGCCACTTCCGTATACGTGCGCAGTCGTGGTGCAACAACCAGGTAATTAGCGTAGGCGCCGATAAGTAGGCCAATCGCAATCCATGCGCTGGACAAACCAGTGGCATACATAGCGCCAGGAAGGCCCATGAGCATCCAACCGCTCATATCAGAAGCTCCGGCGGAAAGTGCGGTGACGCCCGGACCCAGGCCGCGCCCGCCCAGCATATAGTCGGATAAATCCGTGGTACGTCGGTATGCCCAATATCCGATTAGGAGCATAAGAATCATGTAAGCTACAATTGAAATAAGTATTTGTACTTGCAAATAAGTGTCTCTCCTTCTTTCGATTATCGTTTGAATGTATGCTGAATCTTCGTTCCTATCCGCAGTGTTGCTTACGGGTTACTACACTACCAAACGATACTTTTCGTTTCAAGGCGATCAAACTTGAATTTTCAGGCAATCTTTTCTTTGCAGGTATTGATACTATAAAGATGAAAACGCTTACCAAAAAAAGAAAAAGTAAAATTTATATGAATTTTCTTTCTGTAATAAATATACATGTATTCAATAATAAGGTGATATAACAAAAGCCGTAGTCAGAAATATGACTGCGGCTTTGCTTAATCAGACAGGTAATGAAGTTTTTTGTTCTTTTCTCATATAAAAGCGATACAAAATAAACGCAATGGCGGATACGATGAGACCCGAGATGTATGGCAGGCCGATTTGCATCGAATATAATGCTCCACCAATCGGAGGACCCGCAATACGCCCAAGTGAGTCGAACGATGACAGAAGCCCGGTGGCGCTGCCTTGTCCGACTTCTGTCCGCTTTGTAATAAGCGCCGACACGCTTGGACGAATTACCCCGTTGCCAAGGCCGAAAATCGTCAGGAAAATCGCCGCAGTCACAAAGCTGTTCGTCAAAAGAATGAGGCCAAATCCGATAGCGGACACGACAAGCCCCATCTGAATGACTGCGCCTTCCCCGAATTTTTTTGTCAATCTGCCTACCAGTCCGCCCTGTACGATCGCACCTGCCAGTCCCATAATCATGAAAATATAGCCAAGATTCGTCGTACCGATGCCTGCGCGGGCAAATGCGAAATAGGCAAACGTTGCTTCAAGCCCTGCCAGAGAAAAAGAAACGAAGAACTGTAGAATATACAGTACGGATGTTGGACCGTTAAACGCTTTCCAGCGGGACTCTTTTGTGCCTGACGTGCGAACGGTACGCTTTTCCGGCGGAAGAGATTCTTTTAAGAAGAACAGAACGAATAGAAACGTAATAGCCGAAACGGTTCCGGCGATGAAGAACGGCGTACTCAAGCTTGTTTTGGAAAAGATGCCGCCGATGGCTGGACCGAAGATAAAGCCAAGCCCTACCGCCGCTCCGATAATGCCCATACCTTTGCCTCTGTTTTCAGGCGTGGTAACATCAGCTACATATGCCATCGTAGTTGGCATATTGGCTGATGATAGAAAGCCGGCAAGAATCCGTGCCGCAAATAGCATCCATAACTGTGTGGAAACAGCGAACAGAAAGAAGGACAACGAAAGCCCGGCGATACCGATAAGCATGACCGGCTTGCGTCCGATTCGATCGGATATTCCACCCCACATTGGAGCGAATATAAATTGCATAAGTGAATAAACGGCCATCAGCCACCCGAGCTGTGCCGGAGTCGCGCCGAGTTGTTCTGCAAAGAACGGCAGCACCGGAATGATAATGCCGAAGCCCACCATAACAAGAAACATCACGGCAAATAAAATAGGAAGCGCTCTCTTAGTATTCATTTTTTACACCTCATTGCAATGACTCCATACATTTCCTTGTTATTACTAATCTGAGTGTGATTATACGACTTAAAGGTCTATATAGTCAAGTGTGACTAATATAAGTATCATATCATCTGTTTTATTGCAGCATTCTATATCGATGTGCTAGCGAATCGAAAACCTTGCAAAACCAGCAGGAAGTAAGGGGCGGTATAGAGAAGGTTGAAAGGGATAAGCCCGAATCTGGCTTACGAAATCTAATGGTGGGGTGATACGAATGGAAAAATATCAACTGTTTATTAACGGGGAATGGCAAGACGCAGTATCCGGTGACTTCTATGATGTTATCAATCCAGCCACAGGCGAAACGGTAAGCATTGCGCCGTATGGAGATGAACGCGATGCGAAAAAAGCGATTGATGCAAGTCATGCCGCTTTTCGTCAGTGGGCAGAACTGCCGGCTTCCGAACGCGCTTCCATCATGATGCGGATGTATGAGTTGATGCTAGAGCAAAAAGAAGAGTTAGCCCGTATGATTTCACTTGAGATGGGTAAGCCGATTCGGGAATCGCGCGGTGAAGTAAAAATTGCAGCTGATTATGTATTGTGGAATGCGGAAGAGGCGAAGCGCGTCTATGGTAAGACGATCCCCGGGAGCGCCAAGAATAAACGACTGCAAGCGATTCGTCAGCCAGTCGGTCCGGTTGGAGCCATTACACCATGGAATTTCCCATTGTCTATGGTTACGAGAAAAATCGCGCCGGCCCTTGCCGCTGGCTGCACGATCGTATTCAAACCGGCTAGTCAAACGCCAGGCAGTGCGGTGCAATTTTTCAAAATCGCCGAGGCAGCAGGCGTTCCAAAAGGTGTTGTTAACCTTGTTATCGGTAGTTCCAGCAAAATAGGCAACACGCTTTTGACCGATAAACGCATTCGTAAAATTACGTTTACAGGATCAACGGAAATCGGAAAACAATTAATGAAACAAGCAGCGGATCAAGTGAAGAGGGTGTCCATGGAACTGGGCGGTCATGCGCCTCTCATCGTATTTGAGGACGCGGACTTGGAGAAAGCGGTGGAGGGAGCCATTGCCAGCAAATTCCGTAATAGTGGTCAAACCTGCATTTGCGCCAACAGGGTGTATGTTCATGAGTCGATTCAGGAAGAGTTTACCCGGTTGTTTACACAGAAGGTAGAAGCGATGAAAATAGGCAACGGTTTAGAAGAGGATGTAGAGCTTGGTCCGGTCATTGACCAAGCTGCGGTTGATAAAGTAAAGAGCCATGTAGAAGATGCAGTCAAGAAAGGTGCGCTCGTTGCTACGGGTGGACGGGAATATACGCCGGACGGTGGGGAGAAAGGTTTCTTCTATGCACCGACTATTCTGACCGGTGTTAATGAGGAGATGCTCATTTCATATGAAGAAACATTCGGGCCTGTAGCACCGGTATTTACGTTCCGTACTGATGAGGAAGTGATTGAAAAGGCGAACAATACGATTTATGGGCTGGCAGCCTACTTCTTTACAAAAGATTTATCCCGCGCTACCCGTGTCGCCGAAGCGCTTGAATATGGGATTGTCGGAGTAAATGACGCCGTTCCGACTACTGTACAGGGACCGTTTGGCGGCATGAAGGAAAGTGGAATGGGACGCGAAGGCGGACCGGACGGGTTAGACGATTTTCTGGAGACCAAGTTTATTTCGACTGTTATTTAATAAAGCAAGTAGGAGGCGCTTCCGAAAACGGAGGCGTTTTTTTATGGTTAAGAAAGGAAAAAAGCAGCTTTTCGATGGCTGCTTTGTTCATTGAAAAAATCGGATTATTAGGAGTTTCTTTTCTTCTTGTCTCTTCGGTTAAGAACGACTCCGACAATAATCCCTATAAGGATAATCAACCAAATGGCTGCGGCTGTACCGAAAGCCAAATAAATCATTCCCATATCATATCACCTTGCTGTATACGTGATCGACTCGTCTCTTTTATTTTACCACAGAAGATGAATCCTATCATACATAGAAACACATTTTGTCGTATTACAATGAATAGATTTAAAAGTAGAAAAAAGTGGTAAGTGGAAATAGCTACATAGTTTATGCATTTAGAAAGGAGTGTACTCATGTATCACATTCGTAAACGAATAACTGTCGTGTCTTTGTGTTTGTTGCTTATGTTTTTGCTAACCTCATGCGGGAGCGGTTCAACATCCGCTCCAGCCCAGGATAACCCGGAGGGAAGTGGTGAAGTAAAGCTGAATATGTGGGCACATCAGGGACAGGAAAAAGAGGTCGCGTTCTATAAAAAGCGTATCCAGGAATTCAATGAAGCATATAAAGGAAAAATTAACGTCAATTTGCAAATTATCCCGAGCGGTGCCGGTCATGCGTACGAAGATAAAATCAATGCCGCTGTTACAAGCGGAGGATTGCCGGACATTCTTGATATGGATGGACCGTTTGTTGCCAACTATGCAGCGACCCGCATTCTTGCTCCGCTTGATGAATATATTGATGAAACGGATAAAAAAGATTTTGCATCCTCTATCATTCAGCAGGGTACATATGAAGGAAAATTGTATGCGCTCGGAGCCATGGAGTCTTCACTTGTTCTCTTTTATAATAAAAAATTGCTGAAAGAAGCGGGAATTACGCCACCGGACAGTCTCGATAAAGCCTGGACCTGGCAGCAATTCGCCGATAACGCGAAAAAGCTATCCAAAGAGGGGCGCTATGGCGTCACGCTTAATATGAATCTTGGAGTTGGAGAGTGGATGACATTTCTCGGGTCTGTATTTGTCTGGTCGAACGAGGGGGAGTTACTCGCGCCAGATAAGAAAAAGGCAGAGGGATATGTGAATGCTCCAGCTTCCGTGGAAGCGCTTCAATTTATTCATAAGCTGTTTGCGGATAAATCAGCCAATATCTCGGATACTCCAACTGATTTTGAAGAAGGACGCGCCGCAATGTCGATTCAGGGGCCATGGATTATACAGGGATTCGATAAATACAAAGACCTGGATTGGGGCATGACATATCTGCCATACAGCAAACAAAAAGTATCGGCATCCGGCTCCTGGGCGTTTGGTATCTCAGCGCAAACCAAACACCCGAAGGAAGCGGCAGAAGTCGTTAAATGGATGACCAATAAGGAGTCGGCAGTCGAAATTTCCAAGCAGACCGGCATGCCACCAGCGCGCGAATCCGCATTTAAAGAACTACCGCAGTATAACGAGCTGCCGCTAAAAGTCATCAAAGATCAGGTGCTTAATACGGCGCATGCCCGTCCGGCTACGCCTGCATATCCTGTTTTGAGCGCGAAATTCGCAGAAGCATATCAAGCGGCCGCCATGGGGCAAAACGTGAAGGAAGCATTGGATAAAACGGCGCAGGAAACCGACCGGGAATTGCAACGTTTTAGCCGGTAATGGTAGAGAGTGTACGCGCTGCGTACACTCTTTTTCTTCCATATACGGATTGGGAAAGGAGGCTTTCTATAGTGAAACAAAAAAAGAAAAGGACAGGTCGCAGCCGATTTATGCGGTCATTGCCCGGTTATGTGTTCAGTGCGCCAGCACTTATTCTTTTGTTTGTTTTTTTGCTTCTACCTGCTTTGATGGCTCTTTATTATAGCTTTACGAATTATTATTTGCTTTTACCTGATCAGACGAAATTTATTGGCACAGAAAATTATGTGCGGCTACTCGAAGATAAACTATTTCTTCGTTCGCTCGGAAATACGTTTTTGTTTGTAGGACTGGTCGTACCATTGCAAGCTATCACTGCCCTTATGCTTGCTTTGCTGGTCAATCAGAAGCTCAGAGGAATTCGTTGGTTCCGGGCTGCATTTATCGCACCTGTTATGACATCGATGGTCGTCGTCTCCATTCTATGGACATTTATCTACAATCCAACGAATGGACTGGCGAATGCCGTACTCGACATTGTCGGACTCGGCCCATTTGAATACCTCACCAGTCCGACGCAAGCGATGCCTTCGATCATATTGATGTCAGTCTGGCAGGGAGCGGGGTATCAGATGATGATTTTTCTCGCCGGACTTCAGGATATTCCGGAACATTTGTATGAGGCCGCCTCTATCGATGGGGCAAGCACATGGCAAAAATTTCTCCATATTACGCTGCCGGGGTTGCGCAATGTTATCGTCTTCGTTGCATTGATTACGTTAATCGCCGCCACCAAGTTGTTTATCCAGCCGTTTGTCATGACACAGGGAGGACCGCTGGATGCAACAAAAACGCTTGTCTATATGGTTTATGAAGAAGGGTTCAAGTTTCGTGATGTCGGTTATTCTTCAGCGATTGCTATCGTATTTTTTGTGATTGTACTTGTTATCTCCATCGTTCAGCGCAAGCTGGTAAAAGAAACGCAAGAATCATAAGAAGGTGAAAATATGCATCGGTATTCTCGTATGCAAACCATTTTGCTTTATATCGCATTACTGCTGCTAGCCACAGCTTTTCTGTTTCCACTGCTCTGGATGATCGTTTCCAGCTTTAAGAATGAAGCACAAATTTTTGCTGATTTGCGTTCTTTTAAAGCTTTTGTTCCTACTTCCTTCTCACTGGAGAATTACCATCAAGTGTTTGCCCGCATTCCTTTTCTGCATTATGTGTGGACGAGTGTACTGTATGTTACACTCATTATGCTGTTTGGGCTTTTGGTCAATGCGCTTGCAGCCTATGCATTCGCTCGGATGAAGTTCAAAGGGCGGGACGTACTGTTTGCGATAGTAGTAGCGCTTATTATCGTACCGTTCGAAAGCATTCTGCTGCCGCTCTACATTGTTGTGGACGAATTCGGCTGGCTGAACTCCTATACGGGGTTGATTGTGCCGTTTATTGCAAATGCTTTTAATATTTTTATGTTTCGCCAGTTTTTTCTTAATCTGCCGCGTGAACTGGAAGAGTCGGCCCGCATTGATGGCGCATCAACGCTGCGCATCTTCTTTCAAATCGTTGTGCCTGTTTCGAAGCCGGTATTTACAACGGTCGGCATCCTTACTTTTATTACCCATTGGGGAGATTTCATGTGGCCGCTCATTATGACGACAGATGACCGTGTACGTCCCCTGCAGGTAGGAATGCAATTTTTCTTTCATCAACCGCCTGTACAATACGGTCAAGTCATGGCAGCACTAACGATGGCGACGTTGCCGCTTCTCATCGTATTTATCTTTTTCCAGCGTTATATTATTCAGGGAATTGCACAGAGCGGGATGAAAAATTAAACAATGTACTAAAACTACAAAATCACACTTGTTGATTATTCGTATATTGGAATTTATAAGATGCACGCCGTACACGTCCTGCTTTTCTATCCATCTATGGATACCAAGGGTGCTGATTGTTCGGAGAGGAAAAGACTACTACAACGGAACACAAACAAGGCTCTTCGTCTCCCTCTTCGGGTCTACCCAGATGTTTTGCGGTAGGGTCCCGCCTGGCTAGGGCAAAAAGCGGCCCTCTACGCTTCTGTGCGGGAGACGAACCGACGCCCGTTTGGGGCACGGTGTGGTGGCTATCTTTTCTGGATAGTATTGGATAATCAACACCATTGCTACAAAATGAGTCGTCACCCTACCAATGTTGGACGATTATGTGTAATATATAGGTAACTTTGGTAAATTGGCACTCTTCCATGTTTAGTGAAAAAAGAGGAGGGAGGTTGGTAAGTATAGCCGACCTCCTTATTGTATGCTGCAGGATTAGGAAGGGCAGTGTTAAGTTATCAAGTATACTATCTTATTAGAGGTGATAGAAGTGAATATAAGGATAGTCAAGGATTATCGGATAATTAGCGAAATGGCTGCACGGCATGTATACGATCGCATCCGACAGAAGGGGAAGGTTACGCTTGGCCTTGCCACAGGTGATACACCACTTGGCTTGTATCGCGAACTCCTACGGTTGCATCAAGAACACCCGCTAAACGTCTCCAGGCTCACAACATTTAATCTGGACGAGTATGTGGGAGAGGCGGCTGATTCACCTTATAGCTACCGTTATTATATGAATCAGCAATTGTTTCTCCCACTGGGTATACCGCTTGCTCAGACACATGTTCCGAATGGTATGGCGGCTGATACGAATGCCGAGTGCGAACGGTACGAAGCACGAATGAAAGAAGTGGGCGGGATTGATTTGCAGGTGCTTGGTGTAGGACGAAATGGTCACATCGGGTTTAATGAGCCGGGAACATCGTTTGATAGCCGTACCCATAAAGTAGAGCTGTCCTCTTCGACGCGCGAGGCGAACGCCAAGCATTTTGGTTCCTTGGAGAACGTGCCGCATCATGCCATAACAATGGGAATTACAAGCATTCTTCGTGCCAAGGAAATTCTTCTGCTAGCGAGCGGAAAAGGAAAAGCCCAGGCGATGGTTCATTTACTAGAGGGAGAAGTTACGAATGAGTGGCCGGTTACAGTGCTCAAGCAACATGCGAATGTAACAGTATTGATGGACACGGAAGCAGCCTCCCTATTGTCGGATAAAGTACTTGAAAACATAAAAGTAACACATCGATAACAACCGCCGGGGGAACCGGCGGTTGTTGATGTTTATCTGGCTATATTTCTCGTAAACCATGTGAGTTTTTCGTTGAAGCGTCGGGGATTTTCCCAAAATGGGGGGTGGCTGGTACAAGTGTACAAGGATACATGATTGTGCATAATGATTCGTTGATTATATAGAGTCTGTTGGAACAACACCAGTCGGTCTTCGATTCCGTGCGTAAGCAGAAACGGCTTTGTGATGCGAGAAAGAACAGCTTCTTTTGCATGCTGTGGTGTAAGATATCCGCGACGAACATATGAAGGAACAATGGTGTTATATCTTAGAATAAAATAGTAGTCTTGAACAGTCGATGGGAGAAAAAAGAGATTCTGGACGAATTCCTGCAAGGTGCGGCTGCTCGTCTCTGCATCGTCTGGGACAAGTCCGGGGAAAAGCCGTGTCGCTGTAGATGACATAAAGCGCTTTTCGTTCTCTGTTCCAATAGAAGTGCTCGCCGATACAAGATGAATGCCTGAAATATCGCCCTCCCCTCCTCGTAGTATTGAAGATAATCGCATACTAACGCGCCTCCACGTGACCACCCAACAAGAATCGGATGACGTAGCTTCAATGTTTTGATGACTGCTTGAATATCATCGGCGTAATTCTTTGGACTATCGTATTCCTCTATCGGCTTTTCCGACCATCCGTGACCGCGAATATCCATAGCCACTAACCGGAACTCTTTGGCCATATGGGATTGAAGCTGCTTTTTCCAGCATAGGAGACTTTGTGAGAAACCGTGAATGAATACGATCGGTTTTCCGTATCGGTTTCCGGTATCTTCCACATACAAGGCGGTGCCTGAGCCGCCTGTAATATAACATCCAGCCATAACGATACCTCACCGAATGAATGCATCTCATATATATGCGTGCAATGATGCTTATAACAAGCAACAACCTCTTTTTTGTTTAATCTTAAAAAATAGTAATTTGAGTAGGTTATAGCTTAATCATAGTAAGACAAGCGGCCATATTATATTATAATCACACACCTGTTGATTATCCATAGATTGGAAGGAATACGATGCACGCGTCGGCGTGTTCCCTCGTCTTTTTCTCGCAAGGAAGGGATACGGCCGCTTTGTGGCGCCAAGGCCGGACCGGCAAAACATCTGGGCCTCTCCCTCTTCGTGTCTACCCGGATGTTTTGCGGTCCCGCCTGGCTGGGGCAAAAAGCGGCCTTTTACGCTTCCGTGTGGGAGACAAACCGACGCCCGTTTGAGGCACGGTGTGGTGGCTATCCACTCTAGATGGTACTAGATAATCAACACCCTTGTTATAATCATCACTATTTAAAGGAGGATGTAAATGGCTAGCTTTCGTGAAGCTATAAAGCTAAAAGATAAAATTTATCTTAAAATGCTCAACCGCCCTGAAGTTACGGGGATCGGAGTAGGGTACGCAAACCCTAAAATACCGTCTAAAGGCGCAGCACTTATTGTGTATACACATAAAAATTTATCGACTACTAAGAAGTCTTTTTTAAAGGCTATGACATCCACAATTATAAAGGTGGCAGGTGTAACTTCCTCATTCCCGGTTCGATTTATTCCAACTGGGGTTTTTAGGATCAACCCTCCGGCTAGACCAGCACAAATTTATAGAAGTAGATTTCGTCCCGTCCCTGGAGGTGTCAGTATTGGTCAATCAAATCCTCCGCTTACTGGAACAGCGGGAATCAATGTTATTAGAGGTTCACAAGAGTATATTTTGAGTAATAATCACGTTCTAGTCAGGAATAACAGTCCTGTATTTTCTGAAACCATTCAGCCCGGTGCTTCAGATGGTGGGATAAGCGGAAGGGATCGAGTTGGCAGAGCTTTTGAATTTGTTCCCCTTCGTAGAACAGGTCCTAATTTTATGGATGCCGCTATTTCTATTCCAGATAGGAATAGCCTTCTAAATCCACGATACCTTGACGGTCCATCAGGCCGGCTTATTGTAGTTCCAGGTCATCTGCTAAGTTACCGGGTTGGAGAACGTTTCAAAAAAACAGGACGTACTACAGGTTTTGTCAGAGGAGTAGTTGAAGCTATTGGTGTAGTAGTAGATGTGGACTATTCAAGATTAATACCAGCGCTCGGAGTCATACGCTTTTTTAACCAGACAGTAATCAGCACAATCAGTAGTAGACCAATAACTCTCCCAGGTGACTCTGGTTCCGTTTGGTTAAGGGAGAGAGATAACTTTGCAGCTGCTGTTACCTTTGCCGGTTCTTCTGATGGGCTTCGTTCCACTAGCTTTCCTATTCGGTTTGCCATGCAAGCCTTTCGTACAAGAATTGCTAGACCGGCTGGCTCCAATAGATTTACGGCTGGAGCTATCAAAGGTATGCCGCCAAAGAACAACTTTGCTTATGTCCAGCCTCTCACTAAAGCGGAACTGAATCAAATCAGTGTGGTAAAAGTAAACAAATTTAGGTAAGAAAGTTACCCTATTTTTTTTATGAGTAGATACGTATCCAAGCCGTTTCTGTTTGTCTCCATATACTATTACTATTATCAAACTTATTTAAGGGTTGTGATGAATGAATATCAAGACATGAACAAGTTTAAAAATAGGTTTGATTTATTGTAAGAATAAGAGGAGGTGAAATCATGAAAAAAAAATCATCTCTCAAGGTTGCAAAAAAAGCAGGTGTAAAGCACAAAAAAATCATATTAAATGTGAACCGGGCACATATTAGACAGGATGATCTTGGGAACGGATTTCAACGTTTTATACTTCGGAGTTTTTTTATTAATCCAGGTCAATTTCTCACTCTTACATTAACTGGGGGCTCAGTGGGAGGAAGAGCTAGGGCAATTATCAGTGCTGGATGGAATATTAATTTTAATGTACCCGCATATGCGGTTAGGAGTTTCCCATCAGCACCAGGTACTTGGACACTAACTATTCATAATCCGTCTCCATTTCTAAGGGTAGTATCACCTTATATAATAACTAAGTTTACTTAAAGAGAGCAACAACATGTTTAATGTCCGATAATTTACAAGTTGTAAACTAAAGCAACCCACATGGTTATGCCTATGTGAGTTGCTTTGTTTTTTGTATGCCATTTTCGTAATACGGATGATGCTGAAACAGTATTTCCGTTTCAGGCTGGATAGCAATCCCTAGCATTTATAGGAATAATCTATCCCATTTTTTTATCAGTAGATACTTGTCCAATCATCTTTATTTACTTTACATATAATGTATTAATAAAGATAAGGAAGGAGGGACAGCAATGGTAAAAAGACGTGTAAGAACATCGCAAAGAATAATCACCCATAGAGATCTACGCAATGAAATTAGAAGAAATAGAGAACTCATTAGAGAAAATAGAGATCTTCTTTTCGAAGTTCTTGACTTGTTAGGAAATGAAAATGATTTCGTGGCACGCAGAGCTAAGAGAAGAAAATAAGCACGTAATTCAAGAGCACTCTTGCAGTGCTCTGCTACATAAGGATAAGAGTATTTCTACTGCAATTATACAGATAATTGCCTTTTGCCTTCAGTAAGAATATTCAAACTGGCGTTTACGTCCCTGTCCCATTCGCTATAGAAACCACAGTACGACCATACCACTTTGCTTTGTATTCAAGCATCGTTCTGAATTGATACCAAGGCACTTCGCTGATGGCTTTAGCTATATACATCTGATTTGATACATCGACAAATTCTTATGGTGAGAGATAAGAAAAGAAGGAAGGGCGGTGGGCGGGAGCGGTTGGAAAAAGACACGTCCGCCTTTTTTCTGCCGGGGCACAAGGCGTATCCACCCTCTCTCTTTCTTCATCCCTCCTCCTTCCAACCACGCTACCCTGTCAAAATATTAAGTGTAACTTATATAGTTGCCTTTTCTATTGAATTTCCTTCTGCATTAGCTGTAGTAAGGCTTTTAGAAGGGGGAAAATAAAATGGCTATAGTCTATGTAACAAATATCAACTCGAATATTGTCTCTGTAATCAACACAGTATCAAATCGAGTGATTGCTACGATACCTGTTGGGAAGGATCCCGCTGGAATAGCAATTCCCCCTACTCGTCTATCTCAAACATTGGTAAAGCGTCGAAAAAGTTGACGTACTCTACTAAAAAGAAGGTCCGATAACATACCTGTTGATTATCCATCTATGGATACCAAGTAAGTCCATAACATGAAAAAAGAGTCTGCGCTGCAGGCTCTTTTTTATCCGTAGTATGCTTCATCATACGACGTTTTCTTCTGCTTCCGTTCCGCAGGGCAAAACAATGCGAATGGTTGTCCCTACATCAGATGTTGTTGCGATCGAGATCTCACCACCGTGTTTTTCGATGATTTTTTTAGCAATGCTGGTGCCGAGGCCACTTCCGGTTCGGTTCACTTCTTTCGCCTTCGGCTCACGATAGAACATGCTGAAAATGTTTTTCATATTTTCTTCCGAAATTCCCATGCCATTGTCTGTGATTTCAGCGACTACTTGTCCATTCTCTTCGTAACAAACGATATGGATACGGATTAACTCCTTCTTTCTGGAGTATTTAATCGCATTCCCTAGAATATTTACAAGTGCACGATTCATCTTTGCAGGATCGACGAAGATGAGCGGCAAATCAGAGGGATAATCCGTATGTACTTCAATGTTTAATTCCTCTGCTTCCTTTATTGCCATATCCAATGCGTAATCGAGTAGAAAATCAAGCGTAAGCCATTCTTTTTGCAGAGCAGAGGCATGGATTTCCAATGAAGACAGTTCGAATAAGTCATCGATAAGTTGAATCGTATGATTTGTACGGGCAAGAACGGTGCGCAGAAACTCTTCTTCTTTCTCAGGTGTAAGTTCGTATGCGGCAAGGGCCTGCAGGTACCCTTTGATCGAAGTGAGCGGCGTTTTTAAATCATGGGAGATTTGTACGATAAGTTCAGACCGCGCGTGCTCCGAGTGTTTTAAGCGATCGTACATCTCCATTAATCTTTCATTTGCGGTTTGCAGATCTCTTGTTCGTTCTCCTACCTTCTCTTCCAATTGGTCGGCGCGCTTTTTAAGCTCGCTGATTAGTTGTTGAATCGTATGGCTCATCCAGTTAAATGTATGGGTTAGATTACCGATCTCATCCCTCGACGTCACTTCGATTTGTTGCCGGTAATATCCTTCTCCGCTTTTTTTGATTGCCGTTGTCAAGCGCTTGACCGGTTCCGTTACGGTTCTTGAAAAACGATACGAAAAGAGCACAAGCAGAATAGCACCGACAACGAGAAAAAATAAAAGCTGGAAAATAAAGTTTTTTAGCTGCATATCTGTTTGCTTTGTTGCCTGGGTGATAATCGGTTCCGCGATATCCCCTTCCGGGACATAGAAATTCATCGTCCAACCGCTGTTTGGAATTGCGGCGAACAAAAGATAAGCGTCACCCTTCGCAGAAGGAATCTTTCGCACACCTTTTGTTTTTGCTCCTGCTTCTCGAACAGGGTGGACCAGTCGGCCATCGGAATCAAAGAGGCCGTGCATCGAATGAGTGGAAACTGTATGTCCTGATTTCGATTGATTGCTTGCAATTAATTGGCCCTGTTCGCCTGTAATGAAAGCAAACGCATTCGGTTCGGAAAAGGTCAATGATAGAAATTTGTCGACGATATGATCAAGCGGAAAATCGATTCCGAGCACGCCCCGCAGTTGACCGTTTGGTAGATAAACAGGGGTGCTGGCGGTTACGACCCATTTCCAATGAGTGAGGTCTTCATATGGGCGCGTCCATATAACGCCTTTGCTAGGATTGTGTGCGGCATCAGCAATATAATAAAATTCATAGTTTTGAACACGAAGATCCGGAGGTAGTTGGCCGAGAGATACTTCATATTCAACATTAATAGGTGGGTAAATCAAGAAGCCTGATTCAGAAAAACAGAAAAAGGCAGCTTTAACGCTCGGTTCGCTGCGCGGAATCTCCTTAAGCAGCGGTTCTAGCTGCACAGCCACCTCCAGATCTGTTCGCAGACGGGCTGATGGGGAGGCGGCGGAGCTGAGGAAGAGCGATGCATTTCTACTATCGGGATAAGCCAGATATCCCTCTCGCGTCTGCTTGAGAGCGATACGTGCTCCGCTATCAGGCTTGGGGAAGGCAAATATGTATTCGGCCTGCTTTTGGAGCAGATTAAGAGCGGTTTCAATACGGGTGAATTCCGCTTGGTTTAGCTCCGCTTCTTTTTCAAGTAATGCGAGCTTTTGAGCGAGTACACCGTCAATGGCAGTTCGGGTCTGTTCCTCCGTGATGCGGTTGGACAATGACTTAACCTGAATCAGGCTATATAAGCCCAATCCTGTATATGGGAGAAAGGAAAGGAGCGTTGTAAAGCATACGATTTTCAGAAAAAAAGATCGGGTCATTGCATTAAACAGCTGCAAATTTATATCCCACTCCCCTGACGGTGATGATATATCTTGGCTGAAGCGGGTTCTCCTCAATGCTTCGCCGTAAGCTGGAGATATGAACAACTACTGTCCGCTTTTCGCTGAGCGTATCCATTCCCCAGACGTTATCGAGGAGTTGCTCGGGCGTAAAAACGCGGTTAGGATGCCGGGCAAAGAAACAAAGTAAGTCGAACTCTTTTGCTGTCAGAGAAATTATCTTCTTATCCCGAAGCACTTCACGCGAGTGTGTGTTAATGCAAATGTTATCAAAGTAGATTTGGTGTTCTTCGTGCTGTTGCTGTTGTTTCTGTAGTAGACGCCCGCGACGCAGATGGGCACGTACTCTGGCCATCAGTACGCCAATATTAAACGGTTTTTCCACATAATCGTCGGCACCGAGACTGAAGCCAAGAATTTTATCGGTATCTTTGTTTTTACAGCTCAAAAACATAATCGGGCTCGAGGTAAGCATACGCATCTGCTGGCAAATCTCCATGCCGTCTGAGTCGGGCAGCATAATATCGAGCAGGATGAGCGAAGTCGAAGTGGTTTTGACAAACTCAACTGCTTCCAGACCAGAAGAAGTTATCGAGTAGGGCAACGCTTCTTGTTCAAAGCAAGTCGACAACAGCCGCTGTATGTCCTTGTCGTCTTCTACGATAAGTACGGGCTCCATCCTTTTCACCTCTTACAATCTAGTGATATCTTTAAATTTTCTTATAATTATGCCCTAAAATCAATATTTGTTTATCTTTATTGATCATAAATACGCAATTATACACATCTGATTTGATACATCGACAAATTCTTGTGGTGAGAGATAAGAAAAGAAGGAAGGGCGGTGGGGCGGGAGCGATCGGAAAAAGACACGTTTGCCTTTCTTCTGCTGGATCGCAGGGCGCATCCACCCTCTTCTTTTTCTGAATCGTCTCCTTCCAACCACGCTCCCCTGTCAAACTATCAAGTGTAATGTATATAGGCCGGCAATTATCAAATGAAGTTGATAGAAATTTGATGAAGGTTTAATGATAGGTTAACAGATATTTGTCTTATTTACATTAAAATATTTAGAAAATTATAAAAAGGAGGGCGGAATATGGAGCATATAAAACCTTTGAACTGGAAAGGAAAAAAGCTGCAGTCGCACATAGATGTAAAGAAAAAACCGGAAGTTGAAGGACTATCCCTGTTACCGATGGGTTGTGCCACGCTATTTGATCCCGGGTGGGAAACCGATTTCTCGGGTATGGTGCTTGACGGGTTATGCCAGCCCCACTACCGGGATATCTATGGCTGTTACGGCGATTGCTGGTGGGCAGCCCAGGTGCCGGACGGACTGACGAATTATGGCAGCTACTCCGACGAATGTCCGGTGGCAGCAAATGATTGGCGGAAGTTGCAGTACGTAAAACCGTAGGAAGGAGGAGAAGCATGAAGGGGAATCGGATACGTCTTCTTTTGCTGGGGCTTATAGCTGTCAGTGCGATTATATTTTTTGCTCTGTACTGGAACGGACAAGGCAACCAGGCAAGCGAGACGGTAGTCACACCGCAAAGCATGGGTGGAACCCATGTAAGCAAGCAGGTCGAAGCTTCATGCATGGGATGTCACGCCGTGGATGAGAATGGAAAGCTGGCGCGGATCGAATATATGAGAAAAACGCCAGAAGGATGGTCACAGACGATTGCACGAATGGAGCGACTACATGGACTGAAAGTAACCGATGAACAGCGCAAGCAGCTTATTAAAGATTTAAGTAACGAGCGGGGGCTTTCACCTGAAGAGGCGAAAAGCGTGCAATATTGGCTCGCTGACAAGCCTTCCCATATGGAAGATCAGATTACGAATCCGAACTTGCAAAACGCCTGTATGACTTGTCATGCCGGTGGGCGTTTTCTGGCACAGCGCAGAACGGAAGAAGAGTGGAAGAATTTAAAAGACTTCCATTTGGTCATGTTTCCATCTATTTATTTAAATCACCGGCATACCGATTGGCCGGTTGTAGCGGATGCCGCCATCAGCTATCTAGCTAAACAATATCCATTGGAAAGTAAAGAATGGGAGAGTTGGAAAGGCAAAAGCCAGCAAGTCGAAGGGAAATGGAAAGTGGTTGGTTTTCAAGGCACGAAAGGTGTATACATTGGAGACAGCGAGTTTATGAGCACAGATGGCAAACTTGTCGAGAGAAAGAGCGTACGTTATCTAGAGCAGAATGCGTCGCTTCAGTCGAGGGGAAGCGTAGAGATGTATTCGGGATATGCGTTGCGTATGCAGTATGAACAGGCCGGCAAAAAGCTGCGCGGTACGTTCAACGTTGGAAGGGACGGAAAAACGATCAAAGGCGACTGGTCAGATACGAGCAATCCGGGTATCACAGGAGAAGAAACGTATTATAGAGTGCAAACCGAAAAGCCTGAAATCATTCATATGGAGCCCCGGGCTATCCAGCGTGGGCAAACACAGGAACTCACTCTTTATGGCATGAATGTAAAACAGCTAACAGCACAGGATTTGAAACTGCCTGCCGGCATTTCTATCAAAAACATGTCAGCTCTGTCAGATGACCGATTAAAAGTATCGCTTGAGGTAAGTAAAACCGCTATAGAGGGAACGAGTGCCATCGGTACGGAAAAAGCGATCGTTCATCCAAAGCTGGTGGTCTACGATCGCATCGATTATGTAAAAGTAACTCCACCATACGCAGTAGCTCGCATAGGCGGCGCTGGTCCGATGCACAAGGTAAGCACGCAATTTGTCGCATACGCCTACAGCAGCGGTAAAGACAATAAACAGGGAACAGATGACGATGTTGAATTAATGCCGGTAACGGCTGAATGGGCGCTGGTCCCATACCCGGAAGGAGAAAAAGACGAAGATTTGCGCTACATCGGCAGCATAGATAGCAAAACAGGTTTATTTACGCCGGCGGCTGAAGGGGTGAATAAGGAGCGTCCGTTCACCCAGGAAAACGTAGGAAGCGTCAATGTTATCGCGACATACCGCCATGGCGAATATACGTTGACAGGGAAAACCCATCTAGTCGTTACAGTGCCAGATTATAGTAATGTCGTTAATTAACCGGAAAGGGGGGACGGCATATGTCGACGATACGGCTAAGTAACTATATCGATTTTGAGGTGGACGGTCATCCGTATTTGTTTCACGGCTTAACCGGTACGATTATTGCCCTCGATAACGCAGCAGCGGATATAGTCTCCTTTGCAAAACAAAACGGGAAACATATAGGGGATAGTACGATATTCGAAGTGGAAGCATATCTCGGACGGACGGATTGTTGGGAGGAACATAGGGAGGCTTTGCAGGAACTAGTGAATTTGGAGATTTTGCAATATGAGAGCAAAAGCTCGGAACGGGGCTTTGCGCTCACGCCGCCTACTCCCAAGCATACGGAACGAATGCCGGTGAAAACTCTGGTAGTGCATCTGGTTAACGAATGTAACTTGCGTTGTACGTATTGCTATGCAGGAGATGGCGAATATGGTGCACCGAAAAAATACTTATCCCGGGAAGTAGCCGAACAGGCGGTTCGTTTTCTGATGGAGAATAGCTATGGAGAGAAGGAAGTCACGTTCGTTTTATTTGGGGGAGAACCATTTCTGAACTGGGAGGTGCTGAAGTATCTCGTTGAGTACGGAAGTGAGCAAGGGCGCATATGGGGGAAAAAGGTGAACTATTCTCTTACAACCAACGGTACGCTGCTCTCTGAGGAGAAGATACGGTTTCTGGAACAATACAGGGTAGGCGTATCAGTTAGCATGGATGGCACGAAGGAGGCGCACGACAGACACCGTTTGTTTGCGGGCGGACAGGGTTCGTATGAGAAAATCAGTCGCAACGTATCCCGATTGATGGGGGGACATCGAAGCGCACCGGTGGGAAGCCGGGTAACCGTCTCCAAAGGATTTGAGAAAGTAGAGAAGTCATTGGTTCACCTGCTGGCGAAAGGATTCTATGAAGTAGGATTCGCGCCTGTCACCGAGACGGATGACCATCTGGCACTGGATGAGCAAGACATGCGAGCATTGCTAGGACAATTCGAAGATATTGCTGGTTTGTATGTTGATTACGCCGTTAATGATCGGTATCTGGGCTTTTCCAATCTGACGAATCTGCTAAAGGAATTGCATATTGGAACGAACAAGGCATACGGGTGCGGTGCTGGATTGGGTTTCTTTGCTGTCAGCCCGGATGGAGGTTTGTACCTATGTCATCGCTTTAATGAAGACGAACGGTTTAAACTGGGCGATATTTACGAAGGAGTAAATAGGAGACGGCAGCGAGAGATGCTTGATGAACTGCATGTAGATCGTAAAGAATCGTGCGCTACCTGTGCATTGAAGCACATTTGTTCCGGCGGATGTTATTACGAAGCAATGGAACGTCAGGGGGATTATCGTCGGCCGAATGCGCATTACTGCGACTGGATGCATGAATGGATTACTGTCGGACTTGTGACATATGTACAGATTATGGAGAAAAATCCAGTGTTTCTCGATCGAATTGCAGGTATTGGGAAAGAGGGGTGTGTGAGCAATTGAAGCGGAAAAAGATAGCCTATGCTTTCGCACTATCGTTGTTTTTGCTCCTGTTCGCCTTTTCTGGAGCCCATACAGCACAGAGTTATATAGAACGAGCGTATGTGTCTGGATATGGGGAGCTGACGGTCATCGATCCTGCCGTTCCTAAAGTGGTGGCCAGTATTAAAGTAAAAGGACCTGTCAGGGATGTAAGTTTTACGGAAGACGGGCGAACGGCGCTGCTTCTTGCCAATGGCCGGACCACATTATATATCATCGATACGATACAGAATAAAGTGACAGAGGAAATAAATCTTATTGGACGTACAGACAAAGGTATGCTGGATCGCCGTGTATGGGGATCAGCCATCTCATCGGACGGCTCAAAGGCATACGCTTTTGTCACTCAGGGAGAGAAGCAGACCAATCGATTTAAAGCATTGCCCAGTAAAATTATTGAAATCGATTTGAAAACGAAGGAAGTTACACGAGATATTGAAGCACCTTACGGTATCCACAGCCTACAGTTTAAAAAGAATGACCCGAATACCTTGTTCATCTGGGGATACGACCTCTATACGTTACACACTGGAGCATGGAAGCTTGAGAAAAAAGAGGGGATAAAAAACAGGGAAAATAAACAACAAGGCTCAACCAATATTCTACTTCTCTTCCCGCGGGGAGAGAATACGAAATTTAACTCCTTTCCTACGGTAACAACATATCCAGATGGACGCGTGGCAGAGGGGATCGGTTGGGCCAATCTGGAGACAGGCACCCTTAAAATCAAAGACTTTGATAAAGAGCCTGTAGGTATGTTCTCTGCCATTATAGACGAGCAGGAAAAATACGGATATGTCATCATGAACCACTGGTACAAAGTCGATTTGAAGAACGGGCATGTCATGAAAGACACAAAGCCGCCGACCGGCACAATCTATGGTATTAACATGAGTACGGACGGCAAAAAGATTTATCTTGGTGGAGGAGGCAACGATTTTATTGTAGCCGATACCGATTTGAACGTAGAAAAAATCATAAAAACTCCAACAGACGGTATGGATATTAAAGTGAAAGCCATTAAAAACTAATCGATCGTACCAACTGCTATTGCCTGCTGGAACATGTTCCCGCTTCTTCCTCTGGAGAAGCGGGCATTTCATAAAAAGAAGGGGGAAAAGCAATGGAGTTTGCGGTAGCGATCCAATCACTGCGCGATATGAAGCTTACCGAGAAGCCATGGAAACCTTTCGATTACCAGAACGAGATTGAAGCACAGACACAGACGGTATTTTTCGAAGCATGGGAAACGGTATACGGTGAAAAGCGAAGACCGGATCGTCTTTATTTTGGCTCCGAGTTTTGCCAATATCGTCTAATTTCTTCTGCTGCCGTTCTGAAGGTGCTGGAATATAGCCAGCGGAACGGGCTGGCATTTACCTTTGTCACACCTTATGTTCATAATGCGAAATTCCATGCGCTTACTACCATTCTTACAGAGTTGCAGCAAGAGGCTGTAAGGGTGGGGGAAGAGGTGGAAGTGGTAGTGAACGATTGGGGTGTATACTATCATATCCGGAAACAGTTTCCTATCCTGCGCCCTGTTATCGGACGGCTGTTAAACAAAGTCATCCGAGATCCGCGAATCGCGGATTATTATGACAATGAGGATGCTCCGCCTCGGGCGGTAAATGTAATGAAGGGGAGTGGACTCGTATCTGAATGGTTCGGACGTTTTCTCGAAGCGGTTGACACGGTTAGGCTTGAATTCGACGAGGTCATTCAGGGTTTCGGACAGGAAATGGAATCGCATGCTCTATCGTTTCATTATCCGTTTGGCTGTGTAGCAAGTGGGAGCGCCTGTATGGTAGGGTTTATGGATTCAGACAAAAAAGACAAGTTTCGCGGTGATCCGGACTGTAAGCAGCAATGCCAACGCTATACATTTGAATTAAAGAACAAACAATTCACCGATATGACACACCGAATATTTCAAAAGGGAAATACGGCTTTCTATGCCCATAATCGAACGCTTATTGAAACTGGACTTAGGCGCCTCATGCAAGCCGGAACAGCCAGAGTCGTCTATAGTCCGCGGCTACCGGTATAGTTCATATAGAGAGGAAGGGATAAGATATGAAAATATTAGCGCCTCTCGGTTCGTTGCAGGAAGTGGAGATGCTGGCAGAGAACGGTGCGGAAGAATTCTACTGTGGTGTTACTCCGATGGAATGGATTGAAAAGTATTCTCCTGGAGTGTGGATTAATCGAAGAAATCCGTTCGCCGGCGTTATGTCGCTGAAAGAGCTACAAAGCATGGTGAATGCTTCGCATAGCTACAACATTCCGGTCTATCTTACGTTAAACGCGCCGTACTATGTAGAGGAGCAATATCCGATGCTGCTTGAGTTGATTGTACGCTGTACGCAGGATATTGGGGTGGATGCTTTTATTGTAAGCGATATCGGCTTGATGATGGCGATGAGGGAGCGTGTGCCCGCTGCTGTAATTCACGTTAGCAGCCTGGCCGCTCCGCTGAATACAGGAAGTATTCAGCTTTATCGGGAGCTGGGAGCGGAGCGTATTGTTCTGTCGCGTTCTGTACAAATAGAAGAGATTGCTGAGATGAAAGCTGCTGCCGGGGATATTGAGCTGGAGATGTTTATTTTAAATGATGGATGCGTTTATGAAGAAAGCTTCTGTCATACGACGCATAACCGGGCGGGAGCATTCTGTTCTCAGAGCCAGTGGGAGTATGTCGCGCTGTCAACCGACGGTAACATATCGTTGAGTCATGCAGAATGGAAGGTATTGGAAAATCAGGTGACGGACTACCGTGAATTTGTCTGGTTTGTTAACGATTGTGGCTGCCAACTGGCCCAGGATGGGTTACCGCTTGGTCCTTGTGGTCTATGTGCACTGCCAGAATTGTATCAGGCTGGCATTGATTCACTGAAAATCGTAGGGCGGGAAGGTTCACCGTACCGGAAGCTGGCGAGTGTCCAGCTTGTCAAAGCAGTGGTCGATCAGGTGCGCGCGGAAGCGTCTGATGACAGGATTCGAAGCTTTGCCCGGAAAGTTAGAAACCAGCCATCTTTTTGCGATTCGGGGCTAATGTGCTATTACAGGTAGGGGGTGCGTGATGCCAAAACGCATCTACGCGTTTATTCTGCCGCACTGGAAGTCGCTTTTGTTCATTCTGTTCCTTAACGTTTGTTCGATCGTGCTCATCGCAGTGCAACCGCTGTTTGGCAAGTGGATAATCGATCGTGTGTTTATTGAACAGGCCTATTCTTTTTCCTGGGCGATGGCGGTTGCCATAGCATGTATGCTCACAGGGTTTTTACTTTTTCTTGCCATCCGATATAGCTATCTGCACACCAGCTTGAAAATCACAAAAGAAGTGAAAAGCGCTCTGTATGACCGTTTACTAAAAGGGAATAGTGCTTTTCTTTCGAAGCAAAGAGCCGGAGATACCATTTTACGTCTTAACGAGGATGCGGGAGAGGCGCAGCGCTTGTATACGGATGGTGTACTGCAGCTCGTGGTTATTAGTTTGGGATTTCTTATTGATGTCAGTTTGTTGGTGTATCTGGAATGGAGAATGGCATTATTTTGTTTAGGTCTGCTGCCCTTGCTTTTAGGAGTGACACGTCTGTTCCGCCGGTTATTGTATAGAGAAAATATGCGGATGCGTATGATGATCGCAGACAACCAAAGCTTTCTGTTTGATACGCTCTCTTCCCCCCGCTTTATTAAAGGGGCTGGTTTGGAGAATGCGCTCGCAGGCAGGTATCGGGTTAATCTGGATGGATTGAATGGACAGCAAATCAAACTCGCTCTTCTTACCAGTTGCGCACAGGGGATTCCGCAGGCAATTATTCTAGTGTCTGCCGCTTGCACGGTCTGGTATCTCGGTTTAAAAGTACTTGCGGGATCTTTAAGTCTGGGAACGCTGTTGGCGTTTGGCGCATACCAGACGAAACTGTTCGCTTCCGTTCAGGGCTTTGCTCAGTTGTACATCCGCCTACAGAAAGGGAGGGTGGCCGTAGAGCGCGCGGAAACGATGCTTCGCTTGTCTGTAGATAAAAACGGAGATGAGACAATGCATTTGTTCGGCTCGCATATTGAGTTTGATAATGTAAGTTTTTCGTATGAAGAAGGGGCTTCTCTTTTCAGAAATGTGTCATTTTCCATTGCAAAAGGCGAAAAAATAGGAATTATTGGTCCGAATGGTGCAGGCAAAAGCACGTTGGCAGATTTACTGGCACGGGTGCGATGCCCATCCTCCGGAGTTATCCGATGTGACGGAGTGGATATTCAGACGCTTACCCGTGAATCCTGGCATCGCCGTGTATGTCTGGTTGCGCATGATCATCCGCTTTGGCACGGAACAATTGAGGAGTTTCTACAGGTAGGAAAGGAGCCCGTACCTATAGAAAAGATGTGGGGGATGCTTGAGGTAGTTGGGCTTAAGGAAGCGGTAATGGCTATGTCTGATGGTTTGAAGACACAGGTTGGAGAACGAGGAACCAAATTGTCGGCTGGTATGAAGCAGCGGCTCATTCTGGCCTGGGCTTTTCTTCAGGAGGCGGACCTGTTTATTTTTGATGAGGCAACATGCCATCTCGATACAGAAGGTGAAGGCAAGATTTTCAACTTTATCCAGCAGAAACTTCAGAATCAAACGGTCATTATTATCGCTCATCGCATACAAAATCTTGCATGGGTAAATCAATTGTGGACATTGGAAAGCGACTCGATGATACGAATCGGGAACGCGCGGATGGAAAGGAGAGAAGCGTATGCTCTGGAAAGGGAACATGGCTGACGAAGCATGGGGACGCGGCAAAGGAATCAGGATCGCACATATCGATAGCGGTATCAATGAAGAGCATTCCCATATTGGACGTGTGGCGGGCGGGATTGCCTTTCATGTATCGGAGGAAGGGCGGTTATTTTTGAGTGACGCTTATTATGACGAACTAGGACATGGTACAGCGGTGGCGGGTGTATTGTACGAACAGGTGCCCGAAGCGGAGATATGGGCGATTAAAATTTTTCATGGTACATTAAGCACCTATGTAGAAATCCTGTGCGCCGCCATCGAATGGTGTATCGACGCACAGATGCACATTATTAATTTGAGCCTGGGGGTAAGCAGAGATGTACCTGAACTGCGGGCGATTTGTGAAGAGGCGAACCGCAGAGGGGTTATAATCGTATCGGCTTGCGATGAGACAAGGCAGTTGTGCTGGCCCGCCTATTATCCAACTGTATACGGCGTAAAAGCAGGAGAGCATTGTAGTGGGCAAGTATTCTACTATAATGCAGAAGAACCCGCCGGTTTTCGCGCGTTAGGTTTTCCGCGTCGCCTGGAAGGGCCGCTCCAGAAATTTAATCTGCAGGGCAATAGCTTCGCTGCCGCCCATGTAACCGGCTTTCTAGCTAAAATTATAGAGAAGTATAAAGTATATACTGCCCAGGAAGTAAGGGAAGTAGTACACACAAGTGTGTTAGAAGTAGAGCAGAGGACGATAAATAATGTTTGATATTGTGACCTAATTTGGTAGGGGGAGGCAGGAAACTGGAAGAAAGAAGAGATTGGGTATGTCCTGTATTGCTGCTATCTCATCTATATAAATTACACTTGATATTTTGACGGGGGAGCGTGGTTGGAGGTAGGCGATTCAGAAAAAAAAGAGGTTGGATGCGCCCTGTGATCCAACAGAAGAAAGGCCCGTCTGTCTTTTTCCGACTGTTCCCGCCCACCGCCCTTCCTTCTTTTCTTACCTCCTACCATAAAAATTTGTCGATGTATCAAATCAGATGTATATAGTTGGCCTCCCCTTTTTGGCTTTACCCCCTTCCATATCCCCTTGTATAAAGCATTTATTTCTTAATATCCAGCAATCCTTCACATTCTCCTTCGGTATAGTAAATATAATTTGAGAATCTCTCTTTCTTTCGTAACAATGTTATGTTATACTGTAAAAACGTAACAATGTTTTGTTTCGATGAGGAGATGAACATATGCCGGATGCATTGATTTCCAAGAAAGAGCTGCTCGAAGTAACCGGAATCTCATATGGGCAGTTGTATCGATGGAAAAGGAAAAATATCATTCCAGAGGAATGGTTTATTAAGAAAGCGAGTTTTACCGGCCAGGAAACATTTTTTCCTCGGGATAAAGTGCTGGCACGCATCCAAAAGATTCAAGAAATGAAAGATGACTATTCGCTTGATGATATCGCAGACTTTTTTTCTCCAGATGCTGTGAACGTGGAGATGACAGGGGAGAGATTGGTCGCTCATCACGTTTTGCATAAAGAAACATGGGAAACGTATCGCCTGTTTTTTGAAAAGGATGGAACGCTGGATTTCACTTCGATCCTGTTTCTGGATATGGTTCAACAGTTGACCGACCAAAAAACGGTGACGGTAGAAGAATGCGGACGGATGATTACATTCTTGCAGACAGAATACAAAGCTGTTGAAGGAATGCCTTACGAGTGCATTGGGCTAAGGAAGAAGGGAACTTCATTCTGGCTGCTGATTGCATCTCCGAGCCGTTTCATCGCAGAACAGGAGACAGAGGTTATTGGTCGTATCGATATCACCGAAAGCGTAAACCGATTGAAAATAAAATTGGCGTCACTTCACAAATAGAAGGAGGAAAAATAGATGAAAGAAAAAGAATTTCATCAGCTTCCGGACCTTAAAATTAACGGTTCGGGTACTGTAGGAGGCGGACTTTTCCGCAGGGTAGAAATTAATGGTAGCGGAGAGGTTCGTGGAGATACAGAATGTGAGGAAGTAAAGATTAACGGATCGGGAAGAATTGAAGGTACGGTAAAAGCGAGATTTGTTAAAACAAACGGTTCATCCGTACTGGGAGGCGAGCTGGAAGTTGATGAACTAGAAACGAACGGTAGCACGGTATTGAGAGGTCATGTGCAGGCACAAACAATAAAAACGCATGGAGCAATGGAAGCGAAACAAGATGTAACAGGCGACTATGTGCATATCTACGGAAGCGGCAAGGTAGGAGGAAGGTTGCGCGGGAAAGATATACAAGTGCAGGGCATGATGACTGTAAGCGAGGATTGTGAAGCAGACCGGTTTCGGGCGAAAGGCATGCTTACCATTCATGGATTGCTGAACGCGGATGAAGTGGACATTCATGTGAAAAATCGGTCTTCCGTACAAGAGGTAGGTGGCGGGAAAATCACTGTGAAAAAAATGGGCGGCCTCTTTTCGCTTCTTGAACGCTTTGTAAAAACTGTGTTTCAGCAAGACGATTGTTTCTCCGCAGATATTATTGAGGGGGATGAGATTTATCTGGAAGCGACAAAAGCAAAACTTGTACGCGGAAGAAAGGTGATGATCGGGGAACAGTGTGAGATTGATGTTGTAGAATATACGGATTCCTTTGAGATAGTGGGGAATGGAACAGTTACCCAATCTATAAAATTATAGTATACCAGGCCCGCTCCCTTTCACTTGCTCATGAATATAATAGAAAAGAAGCTTGGATGAGTAGGTGATAAAATGCCGAAGAGAAAACGGAAGCGTCGTGAGTTAGGGAAGTGGAGACTGTGGAATTTTTTTTCGGACGAAGATGGAATACGGCCTTATCTGCCGCCCATGGTGGTTTTTTCTGAACATGCGCTGCGGAGCTATGTGAGAATGTATCAGATTGTCTACGTTAAGCCTGACTACGGTTGGGGAGGCCGTGGCGTCATGAAAATTTGGCATACCCAGGATGGATACGCATACATCTTGGAGAAAGGCAGAACGGTTCACTGCAAAACGCTAGAAAGTCTGTGCGAAAAGGTAAAAAGGCGTTTGGAACCGGGGAAACGTTATGTTATTCAAGAGGGGATTGATCTTGCCGAAATCGATGAGTGTCCGTTTGATATCCGATTGATGATGATGCGTGAATATGGAAGATGGAAGTATGTCGGCATGCTGGCGAAAGTCGCGAGACCGAATAGCGCCATAACGAACTTTGCACGTGGCAAGGGGTATATCACGGATGTCCGTCACGCGCTTAGAGCATCTCTTAACCTTAGTAATGCCGCTATTGATGCGCTACAGGAAGAAATGCTGGAGCTGGGCTTTAGAACATGTCAAAGATTCGATGAATATAAAACATATTGGCAAGTCGGACTCGATTTGGCGGTAGACAAGAACGGCAAGCTGTGGATTATTGAGGAGAATACCGGACCGTCACAATTGTTGTTCGCGCAACTGAAGAACAAATCAATGTACCAGGAAATGCGGCGTATTAGCGCCGTTCGTAGAAGACAGAAGCTACGACAAAAAAAGAAGCACACATAATGCCCCTTTTTTGCTGCAACAAGTAAAAGCTGATCTTTATAAAGGTCAGCTTTTTTGTAGTGAAGAGGTTGACACATTAGGTACGTACATTATTGTCCTGTCTCCGCGTCTGGAAAGAGCTTCACAAGTTATTTACTACTCATATGTTGAGCTGAATTGTGTAATGAATGTAACAAGGGACGAAGTTTATCTAGGTCTTCGTAAATTTCACCTAACAATTTTCGGTTGTAGAAAATGGAAGCAGGGTGGTATGTTGGGAATACGTTATACTGTTGATCGGTCCATGAATACGTATTCGTTTCCATACTATCTAGCTTCAGAACAGATGTATGCAGCAGCGTACCATGATCTGCGGAAATTTGGTGCTCTTTTCCGAGCAAACGATGCAATGCGATTGTTCCCATCGTCACAATGAGCTTAGGGCGTATAGTGGCGATTTGATAATCTAGGAGTGGGGCGTGCGCCAGAATTTCCTTTTGATTTGGTGTCCGGTTGGCTTTTCGTTGTATAACAGTCCCATCCTTGGCGTGCTTTGTCTCGAATTTGTAGGGACGGCTTCGTACCACGCTTGTAATATAGATTTCTTCTCTTGTAATGCCCAGGTGGTCCAGAAACTGGTTTAGCATTTCACCCGCTCGGCCGATGAAAGGTTCCCCTTTCTCGATTTCCGTGGCACCAGGTGCTTCTCCCACCAGCATGAAAGTCGGGTTCTCTGGTCCCTTACCCCAGACAAACCCTTCACAGGCGTACGGTTGAATTCTTTTCATACATTGTTCAACTAATTTTTCGGGATACATGGCTCGCTCCTTTCTCTGTTTATTCTTACCCTTTTTTCAACCTATCACACAGGGATGAAGGAACAATAAAACAAAAACCATATTTTTACGTTTTAAGGATGACCTTTGCTTGTTATTTGTGATAAAATAAAATTGAAATATTTAATAAATAAAAAATATTCATTCTTCCATGTTTTTCATTACTTTTCCTGTAGGATACGGCTACCGTTTTTTGCGAATATGAATAAGGGGAGAAGTTTATATGAGCGAAAAATACGAGCATATCGTTATTAAAAAAGCGGGTAAGGTTGTAGAATCGTATATCCGGGTTATCAAAGAAGTACAGGATAATGGGAAAGAGAAGGCGATCCCATCCGATAGAGAGTCGTATAAAAACGATAGGTAATATGTAAACTGATCATCTTACACCGAAGGCCGTTGACAATCTGTCAACAGCCTTTTATCGTTGTACCCCACTTCGTGCTTGTAAAAAAGGGGAGGGAAATGAAAAATGATAGACAAAGAAATGCTACTGCCACAAATCACGATTGAAGCAACTTCTGCTTCTCATCCATTTGGTAATACAGCCCCCTATACGCTTTTTCCAGAGAATGAACAGGAGATCGTAGAAATTTTGAAGCATGCCCAGCAGAACGGAATGAAAGTGATTCCGATGGGCGGTGGGACGAAGCGAGGATTCGGGGGAGTAGAGGAAGCGGCCGATGTCATACTCTCACTCTCGCGTTGCAGCGGTATTATCGAGTACTCACCCGGTGATATGATCGTTACCGTTCGTCCCGGTACTACTGTCCAAGATTTACAGAATTATTTGGCGGAATATGGGCAGATGTTGCCGCTTGATCCTGCCTGGCCGGCGTACGCTACGGCCGGTGGGATTGTCGCCGCAGGTGATAGCGGACCAAAACGCCTGCGTTACGGATCGGCCCGCGACCATGTGATTGCTATGCGAGTTGTATATCCGGACGGCACGATTATCCGCACAGGTGCGAAAGTTGTCAAAAATGTGGCTGGCTATGATATGAACAAGCTTTTTATCGGTTCGATGGGCACATTAGGCATTATTAGTGAACTATCATTTAAACTTCGGCCATTGCCGAAAGCAGAACGGTTGCTGCTGCTTTCCTTTTCTGAAACGGAGATGGATGCTATTAGAGGATTCATTCGTACCTTGCAAGATTCGATGCTGGAGCCGGTTTCGCTTGAATTAATTAGTCCCACGCTTGCCGGACGTCTTGGAGAAAAGGTGGGATATATGCTAGCGATTGCATTCGAGGACGTGGAGAGCGCGGTGCAGTACCAGGAAGCTTGGGTTCGAAGTCGTGCGCCGGAAGCGTCGCTAAGAAAAGCGCTTATTGGAGAAGAGGCACGAATGTGGTGGGATGCGTTCGCTTGTATTTCGCCATATGGATTGGAGGAGAAGGAGGCAGGGATACAGATCGCGATGAAAATCGGAAGCAAAAACACGGATGTACTCGGTATAATCGATGCCTGTCATCGTCTGGGACAGGACATGGGAGTGGCTGTGGAAGCGCATGGCGGAGCGGGACACGGTATTTCATATGTCTTTTTTACAGGAGGCAATGAGGAGGAACTTGTCAGCTGTGCCAATGCTATCCGCCGTTTGGCACAAGAGAGAGGAGGATATGCCATCGTGCGGCATGCCCCACTTTCGCTTAGACGACGGATAGAAGTGTGGGGAGAAGTACCAGCCCATTTTTCGTTGCTTGAAGGCATTAAGCATACGATTGATCCGGATCGCATTCTGAATCCGGGCCGATTCATAGGGGGGATATAACGATGAATCAACCAGGCATTCGGATGATGAATCCACATACATATGAAACCGCCTCCGTACATGTGGGGATAACGGATGAAGATAAATTTGCGGCTTGTGTTCATTGTGGCATGTGTCTTGAATCGTGCCCAACGTACGATGAACTCGGACATGAGCATCAATCTCCGCGCGGTCGCGTGCATTTGATGAAAGCTGTGGCGCAAGGCAAGATGGCGATAAGCGAAGCGTTTGCAGACCCGGTGTTTACTTGTTTGGATTGCAGGGCATGTGAGACCGCGTGTCCTTCCGGAGTGCAGGTTGGCACGCTGATTGAAGAGGCCCGCGGTCAGATTCGGGAAGCTCTGCCTTTGACCGGATGGAAAAAAACGGTCAGTCGCACATTCTTACGTAATCTGTTTCCGTATCCTACGCGTCTGCATGCGATAGGTAAGGTACTGAAAGTATATCAGCGAAGTGGCCTGCAGTCATTCGTACGCAAAACAGGCCTTGTCAATCTTGCTCCGCAGCACCTGCGGGACATGGAAGCCATTATGCCTACAGTGACGGAACCAACGCTTACGAAATACCCTTATGGTATTCCGGCCAGCGGTGAAGCGAAAATGCGGGTAGCGCTGTTTACCGGCTGTATTATGGATGTAATGTTTAGCGATATTAACGAAGCGACCATCCGGGTGCTGACACGCAACGGATACGAAGTGGGAATGCCACAGGGCCAGCGTTGTTGCGGTGCACTCCATGTACACGCCGGGGATCGGGAAGAAGGAAGGCGTCTGGCTCGTCAAAACATCGATGCGTTTCTTTCGGCGGACCCAGATAAAATTATCGTGAACGCAGCGGGTTGTGGCTGCGCACTTAAAGAATATCCGGAACTGTTGCGAGACGATCGGGAATACAGGGAGAGGGCAGAACAATTTGCTGCGAAGGTGGAAGATGTATCGAAGTTTCTGCATAATTACGGCTATAGAAAGCCACAGGGCAAGCTGGATACGCGGATCACATACCATGATGCCTGTCATTTAGCCCACGGACAAGGAGTTCGCCAGGAGCCACGCGAGCTCTTGGAAAACATACCTGGCTTACAGATGATACCGCTTCCGGATGCCGATCGCTGCTGTGGCAGCGCAGGCATCTATAATCTGACCAACCCGGACATGGCTGGGAGAATTCTTGATAAAAAAATGGAGAACGTGCCTGCCGATGTGGAGTTGATTTCTATGGGAAATCCCGGCTGCATGCTTCAGATAGCTATGGGGGTAGCCAAATATGGACGGAGTCAGCAAGTTGTTCATACGGTGCAACTGCTTGATTGGTCGTATCAAAAAGAAGGGCGGGATGTGCCCATGGAAGAGGTGTAGCACATGAAAACAACCAAGGACCCATTGATCGGAGAGCTGTCTGCAATCGTAGGGAGTGATGCGGTATTATTCCAGCCGGAAGATTTGCTGGCTTATGAGTGCGATGCGTATACGATTCATCGTGGAATGCCGCGTGCCGTCATTTTTCCGAAGACAACGGAAGAGGTGGCGGCTATAGTAAAGCATTTGCATGGGATGCGTATTCCATTTTTACCGCGGGGCGCAGGTACAGGGCTTAGTGGTGGAGCGATTCCGCTCGGTGGCGAAGTGATTATCAGTCTGGTGCGGATGAAAAAGCTGCTTCATGTGGATATAGAGAATCGAATTGCGGTCGTCCAGCCCGGTTTTGTCAATCTGAAGCTAACACACTCGATTTCAGATAAGGGATATTATTATGCGCCTGATCCGTCCAGCCAGTATGCCTGTACAATTGGGGGCAATGTGGCAGAAAATGCAGGAGGTGCCCATTGCTTAAAATACGGCGTGACTACCAACCATGTCCTTGGCCTAGAGGTTGTCCTTCCAAACGGAGAAGTTATAGAGCTTGGCGGTGCGCCGGATATACCGGGATACGATTTGCTCGGTTTGATGACTGGCTCGGAGGGCACACTCGGTATTGTAACGAAGATTACGGTACGTATTTTAAAGAATCCGGAAGAAAAACAGACAGTGCTCGCCTATTTTGATGAGGTAGAAGACGCCAGTTACGCGGTTTCGGATATTATCGCCGCAGGGATTGTTCCGGCAGCGCTTGAAATGATGGATACAGTAGCAATTGAAGGTGTGGAATGCGGTACGTATCCGGTCGGTCATCCGCCTGGTCTTCGTGCGTTGTTGCTCATCGAAGTAGACGGAATCGCTGCCGGTATTAATGAGCAAATTGCTGAAATTGTTGATGTATGCAAGCGGAGAAACGTAATGGATGTGCGGGTTGCGGGAGATGAAGAAGAACGGGGACGGTGGTGGGCAAACCGTAAAACAGCATTCGCTGCGATGGGAACAATCTCTCCTGACTATCTTGTTCAGGACGGCGTGATTCCGCGCAGCCGCCTGCCGGAAGTGCTTGATAGTATCAGGCGGATCAGTGAAACATCCGGTCTGCGTATCGCTAATGTATTTCATGCGGGAGACGGCAATCTTCATCCATTGATTTTGTTTGACGCCCGTAAACCGGGGGAGACGGACATGGCTGTAGAGGTCGGATCGGCCGTCCTTAAAGTGTGTGCTGATGTTGGCGGCACGATTACAGGTGAACATGGTGTCGGGATTGAGAAACGGGAAGAAATGCGGTATATATGTACAGACGAAGAAATCGAAGCGCAGACCCGGATTCGTGCAGTGTTTAATCCTCATAACTTATTGAATGCGGATAAGCTGTTTCCAAAGCCTAGTCGGTGTGCCGAGATGAAAAGGATAGAATCCGATCGCTAAATATAATAAAGATATCACACCTTTGTGTAGTAAATTGTTTGTTATTTTGAAATAATTAGTTAGAATAGCATATGTAGAGAGAAAATTTATCATGGACCAGAAAGAGAAAGGATGAGAGCAATGTTCAAAGAATTGAATCCTCCAAGCCGTGTATTGATGGGACCGGGACCTAGTGATGTTCATCCCCGTGTACTGAAAGCGATGGCGACGCCGCTCATCGGGCATCTGGATCCGAGCTTTTTGCAAATTATGAATGAAACGATGGAATTAATGCGAACTGTATTCGAGACGAAAAACGAACTGACGCTTGCGATGTCCGGAACAGGTAGTTCGGGTATGGAGACAGTGTTCGTCAACCTGCTTGAGCCAGGCGATAAAGTCGTCATTGGTGTGAATGGCCTGTTCGGCGAGCGTATGGTGGATGTGGCTGAACGCTGTGGAGCAGAGGTTATTCGAATCGAAGCCTCATGGGGAGATATCATTCGGCCAGAGCAAGTAGAAGAAGTGTTACAGGAGCATGCTGGAGTGAAGGCCGTGGCAGTCGTACACGCCGAAACATCGACCGGGGCACTGCAGCCTCTCTCTGAAATTTCCCAGCTGGTCCATGAGCATGAAGCACTCTTAATCGTGGATGCGGTCACATCGCTTGGTGGCGTGAAGGTCGGCATTGATGAGAATGAAGTGGATGCATGCTATAGCGGCACGCAAAAATGCATAAGCGCACCCCCAGGATTGTCTCCTGTCACATTCAGCAAACGTGCAGCAGAGGCGATGGCGAAGCGCAAATCCAAAGTACAGAGTTGGTATCTTGATCTATCCATGATTCAAAACTACTGGGGACAAGAACGCTTCTATCACCACACAGCACCGATTAGCATGAATTATGCTTTGCGGGAGGCTCTCCGTATTGTAATGGAAGAAGGACTGGAAAATACGTGGGAACGTCATTGGAAGTTGGGTCGCGCCCTGCAGTCTGGCCTGGAAGGAATGGGCTTGTCCTTGCATGTAGCCGAGAATATTCGCCTGCCGCAGCTGACCTCTGTATATATTCCGGATGGGGTTGAAGATACGCTGGTGCGTAAGCAGCTGCTTGAACAGTACGGCATCGAAATCGGTGGTGGACTGGGTGCATTAAAAGGAAAAGTATGGCGCGTCGGTCTTATGGGGTTCTCTTGCCAGCCACGCAATGTGCTTCTATTCCTTGCAGCGCTTGAAGAAGTACTGGCACAACAGGGGGCTCATGTACGTAGAGGAGAAGGTCGCACTATTGCAGCGGAGATTATACAGAAGTAAACAAAGAACAATATACAGAGCCGCAGGCGTAAATTCGCTAGCGGCTTTTTGTCAATCCAAAAACCATTGCATAAAATAGTAAAAGGTAGATTAGTCAATCAGTGCCACTCCTTTTTTTAATGCGCCTGTAGCGCCGAATCCTTGATGATATACGATAGGCTTTCCGAGTTTTTCCGCGACTTCACGTACTGTCCACATACTTGGGTGACTAAGTGCTCCGGCCATTACGACAACACAATCTGCTTTTCGCAAAATAGGAAGAAATTCTTTTTCGCGCTTTTTTCCCGTTTTTCCGCTATGAAAAACGATGCCGCATCCTTGTTTGCGGGCCAATTTCTCCAGGGTTTGCTTCTGACTTCCTCCAATCACTGCAATCGTCTTCATTCTTTCTCCTCCTGTATGGCCAAGTTAATAGCTTGTCATTGTTTTCTTAATTTTACCATCTTGCACACTTATTTTCAATAATTCTTATATAAATACTTGGTATTATGTTGGATGTATTGTATACTATGTATTAATCTATATACATCTGATTTGATACATCGACAAATGTTTATGGTGGAAGGGAAGAAAAGGAGGAAGGGCGGGAGCGGTTGGAAAAAGACAGACTGGCCTTTCTTCTGCCGGATCGCAGGGCGCATCCAACCTCTTTTTTTTCTGAATCGCCTCCTTCCAACCACGCTCCCCCGTCAAACTATCAAGTGTAATTTATATAAGTGATATATTATCTTCTAACTGCATAGGCAAACGTTTCTTATCGAGAGAGGTGGAGGGAACTGGTCCGATGAAACTTCAGCAACCGAGGGCGAATGCCTGTACGGTGCTACTTCCAGCAGGCGTATTATCTGAGAGATAAGAAGGGATTTTCGGCGCCGACCTCTTCTTTGCGGACTTTTTTACGGGAACTTGGCGAGAGAAGAAAAGCGCAAGAAAAACAAAAAGGCAGTGAGGAAAATGAATGGAATAAGAGAAACCTTACAGGAAAAATTAATTGAACAAGGTATTTTCAAAATTGGCGACCGCCATTTTTACGAGTGTTCGTTTGATGAGCTTGTTCGATACTATCGAAGACACGCGAAAGAAACGGAGGAGTGGCAAACGGTGAAGAGCGCGAGTTATGAAATGAGCGGAGAAAAATATAAAAAATCAAGAAACATGTTTTAATTCCAGGAAACGGGGTAATATACAAGTACACCCTAATCAAAGGAGGTACTGATAAGCAACATGAGACACTTGTCAGCTACTTTAGAGGCGGGAGACGGTCAAGCGTTAGAAGGAGGGATAGCAGCGCTGACGATAGGAACGCACGTTAGAAATCGTTATACTATCGTAAGGCGTTAGCAATCCCGGGTTGCTAATGAACGGGGACAGATAATAAGGATATATCGATATATCGGTAACAAGAAGAATTACAAGAAGCAGCCGGACTGAATAAATCGTTCGGCTGCTTTTTCCTTTTGTAGTAAAAAACGATGTTTGTATAGCGTTTCAGAAGGATGGAAAATATAAAATTAATTTTTCTATAAAATAAAATATTGAAAAAAAATCAAATATGACTTGCTCATTTGTTAATTTATTTGTGGAAAAATCCAGATTTAAAACGATATTTTTTAGAGGATGGGTATTCTAACAAGATTTTTTTATTTAAAAAATCAATGAGTAATTATTGAATTGTAAATAAATCGATTTTGACTCACTATGCAAGGGTGAATACTTAGCTTACTGCATTTTTGCATTTGAAATAAAGTGGCATGAATTTTGCTTGTTAATAGAATTATAGTTAAATTCAGAAAGGTGATTGTATGGGAGAACAGAAACTACAAAAAAAGCTAAAGACTAGACATCTTACTATGATTTCTCTCGGAGGGATTATCGGAGCCGGGTTATTCGTTGGAAGCGGCGCTGTTATTAATCAGACAGGTCCCGGGGCTGTTGTTTCTTACGCGATAGCCGGACTTTTAATTGTATTGGTTATGCGCATGCTCGGAGAGATGGCCATCCAGAATCCTGACAGCGGCTCATTTTCCACCTATGCACAGCAATCAATCGGTTCTTGGGCTGGTTATACGATCGGATGGCTGTACTGGTTCTTCTGGGTTATTGTAATAGCCATTGAAGCGACTGCCGGCGGAGCGATTTTGAATGGGTGGATTCCAGGAGTTCCGATCTGGGCATGGAGTTTAATACTCACTTTTTTGTTGACGCTTACAAACGTATATTCAGTTAAATCATTTGGGGAATTTGAATATTGGTTTGCTATGATTAAAATTGTAGCTATCTCGTTGTTTATTCTTTTAGGTTTGGCTATTATTTTCGGTTTTGTTCCATGGATTCCGTCTCCCGGTCTTTCCAATTTAATTGGACATGGTGGCTTTATGCCGAAAGGCGGGGGTGCTATTTTCGTTGGAATCGTTACGGTTATTTTTTCTTTCTTTGGAGCGGAAATCGCTGCTATTGCGGCAGGTGAATCAGAAAATCCAGAAAAATCGGTTGTTATTGCTATTAAAAGCGTTGTTTGGCGTATTCTACTTTTCTTTATCGGATCAGTGGCAGTTCTCGTTACATTGCTTCCATGGGATGCGGGTGAACTGCTGGAGAGTCCATATGTTACCATGCTTAGTATGGTAGGGATTCCAGGTGCGGCGGAGATCATGAATGTTGTCGTATTGGTAGCGGTTCTATCCTGCCTAAACTCGGCTTTGTATACGAATTCACGTATGTTATATTCGCTGGCCCAGAAAGGGAGCGCGCCGCGTGCGCTGCTGAAAATCAGTAAGGGTGGAGTGCCGGTACGGGCGGTATGGGCCAGCACATTTTTCGCTTATGTGTGCGCTATTTTCAACTTCATCTCGCCGGACAAGCTGTTCTTGTTCCTTGTAAACGCGTCTGGTGCAATTGCTCTTTTGGTATATCTTGTTATTGCGATCTCACATTTGCGGATGCGGAAAAAAATAGAGGGGGAGAACCCTGGTTCGCTGAAGTTCAAAATGTGGCTGTTTCCTTATCTGACCTATGTAACAATTGCTGCGATGATAACGATTTTAGTCGCTATGGCGTTCATTCCAGGTATGCGTTCACAGTTCTTCTTGTCCATGCTACTAACCGTTCTGGTCATCGGCTCATATTTCGTGTTTAAACCGAAAGTGGACGAAAAGCGGGAGCATGAGTAAGAAAAGAGAACGCTATCAAAAAGGAAAAATGAATGATAGATGAATACAAACAAGGCACCGCTCACGATGTGGAGGTGCCTTGTTTGTATTTATCTGCGGATGCAGATCGATTTTCTATGTGGATGCTGCTTATTGGAGCATCAGATCAATTTGCTCGGGGGAGAGTCGCTTGACGAATTCGATGAAATCGAGGGCTGCCTCGACTCCATGACGGTGACAGGAAGTTAAATAACGCTCCCATGCAATTTCGTATTTTTCTGTTCGACTCATATAGCTTTCCTCCTTTTTATCGTCAATAGCGTGGAAGATTTCCATCTCTACAGGCGGTTAGATGAATACACTTTGGACGAGGGAAAGTATCCCGAAGTGCCTTTTAGCTTCTTGCCGAACGGTTCCTGTTTGTACAGGGAACTAATCAACCAGGCTTATTTGTTCTCACAACTCTCTGCTTAAAGATTGAATAATCTTTAAGGGATGGGTGATTGACTACATAAGTATGCAAAATAGTAAGATAAAACTATATTTTTTATTATTATATAACAGGATGGAATGTCCATCAACTGTTATATAAAGAAAATATAAAATGAAAAAGCTGCACGTTTCTTCGTGCAGCTTGTCCCCCTAATGATTAATGCCTTCTAACGCTTGTTGTACTGTTCCATACGCTTTAATGGAAGATAAGTCGATCCCGATATCGATTGCTGTTTTGGCAATCGCCGGTCGGATTCCTGTAACCACCGCCTCGATTCCTAGCAGCCGCAGTACGTTTTCGATTTTGAATAAATAGTCTGCTACAAGAGTATCAATTGTTTGCAGGCCGGAGAAATCGATGATTAAATACTGGATTTTCAAATCAACGACCCGGAGAATTCCCTTTTCCAGAATATATCTAGCCCGGTGTGAATCGATTGCGCCGATAAGAGGAAGGATTGCAATTCCCTTGTCGATAGGAACAATAGGCGCCGATAATTCATTTAATTCTTCGCGGACGGTTTTTAACAAAATGTCTTTAAAATCGTTGAATGCCTGGACGGTTTCGCGGAGAAATACGTCAAAGAACGCATGAAACTTTGCTCCGAAAGCTAAGATCTCTTCTTTAGTGAGAGAGAAACGATCGTCCGAGAGAATGCTTTCAGTAAAAAGTGTACGGATAATGGAATACAGTGGCATACAGTCGCTTATTCTTTTGCCTGTCTGCGCTTCGATTTTACCTAGTAAGCGGCTTTTTTCGATAAGGTTATGATAGGAAGCAGCCTGTTCACCGTCACGAAGATAGTGACCGAAAAACAAAATAAAGTCAGCGATGAAAGCCGTCCGTTTGGTGAATTCATCCTGTGTATAGAGCGTTTCTACTTCTTCAGTGGCCTTAGCAAAAATTTCAGCGGCGATGTGTTCATTTTGTTCAAGAAGATAATCAGCTATATTTTGAATAGTTTCCAATTTTCTCCCCCTTTTCCGTCACTATATAAATTATACTTGATATTTTGACAGGGTAGCGTGGTTGGAAGGAGGCGATTCAGAAAAGGAAGAGGGTGGATGCGCCCTGCGATCTAACAGAAGAAAGGCCCGTCTGTCTTTTTCCGACTGCTTCCGCCCACCGCCCTTCCTTCTTTTCGTACCTCTCACCACAAGAATTTGTCGATGTATCAAATCAGATGTATATAGATAAGGTTATAATATATGAAATATATAATGTAGTAACTATTACATATTATAACATTGTTAAAAAATGAGTACATGATAAATTGAAAAAAGGAAAAGTAAGAGAGAAATGAGAAGATAAAATTCAGAGGAGGGAGAAATATGACAAAGCATAGGCTTCAAACTGAATTATGCCGACAATTGGGCATTACATATCCTGTCATTCAAGCTGGAATGGCAGGAGGGCCGACAACGGCAGAGATGGTGGCTGGCGTATCGAGAGCCGGGGGATTGGGTACGCTTGGAGCCGCGTATATGGAGCCGGAAGCGATTCGGGAAACGGTACGAGCCACCCGACAGCTAACCGATCGCCCGTTCGGCGTAAATTTGTTTACGGCTGATATGACTGATGACGTATCACGCGTTCAGGAAGTGCAGCGAATGCTGAACCCGATACGGGATGAACTAGGCATCGAAGCTGGAAAAGAAGAGCTATATACGCCGAACAAATTTGTGGAACAGTTCCAGGTGTTGCTTGAAGAAGAAGTACCGATTATTAGCACTGCCTTTGGCACATTGCCGGATGATGCCATGCGTGAAGCTAAGGCGGCACATCGCATCGTAATTACGATGATTACAACAGTGGAGGAAGCGAAGCTTGCGGAAGAGAAAGGAAGCGATATTCTTGTCGCCCAGGGAAGCGATGCCGGGGGACACAGAGGAACGTTTGATATCGGACGTCATCCATACGGTGCCAATATCGGTACGTTTTCGCTTGTTCCACAGGTAGCCGATCACGTGCGTATTCCAGTCGTGGCAGCTGGGGGAATTATGGATGGGAGAGGATTGGTCGCTGCGCTTGCGCTTGGAGCGCAGGGCGTACAGATGGGCACTCGTTTTTTAACAGCGGCGGAGTCAGGCGCTCATCCCGCATATCGGAAGGCGCTGTTAGCTAGTTCAGAGGAAGATACGGTTATTACAAAAGCTTTCTCGGGGCGTCCGGCGCGAGGGATTCGTAATGCCTTCATTGACCACGTAGAATCTTCAGGGGTAAAGCCGTTACCTTTTCCTACTCAGAATACTGCAACAGGTGATATTCGCCGAGCAGCCGCAGCACAGAATGATTCACGGTATCTGTCATTATGGGCTGGACAAGCGACTCGCTTACTGACGGATGGCGAGCACGCGGAAGCGATTGTTGAACAAGTTATTAAGCAAGCGAAAGAATGGATGGAATAGCTAATGATAGAATGAGCTAGGCAAATGTTTGCCTGGCTCATTTGTGTTATAAGCTTACTGTATAATGGGCTGTATAATAATTTCCACACGCCGGTTCTGTTCACGATGTTCTTCTGTATCATTCGGGGCGGCTGGATTTGTTTCCCCAAGCCCCCTTGTCGAAAGAGTAATGCCCCCAAGTCCTGCTATTGCGGCAAGATGATGTTCTACAGCCTTAGCTCGTCTGTCCGATAGAGCCAAATTGTATTGTTCGCTTCCCTGGCTATCGGTATAACCTTGAATTTCTACATTCGCTTTGCCTATTTTTTTGAGTTCGTCTCCGATTTGTTCAAGTAGTTTTTCGGCTTCAGGACGCAAAGTGTCGCTGTCATAATCAAACAGTAACTTATTTGGGAGTTGGAGTGTAACCCGGTCCTTTTCTGGTGTCACTTTTACATCTGGATTATCGATGGAAATGCTAATCGGCTTGCCTGGTGTAATGGGAGTACCCGGCTCAATCGGTTTACCCGGTGTAATTGGCTCACCCTGTGCGGCTGTCGTATCTTTTTCTTTTCCAGTACAGGCGGATAGAGAAATGGCGAGGCTACAGACAATCATTATCGCTCCTATTCTCTCGACTAACGGATACATCGTAGTATGGCTCCTTTCATTTCTTTGTTCTTTATCAATTATTACATAGTTGAAATATTGGGTACATGGCTTTGTTTGCGAGCGTATAAGATAGCGATGAAATGAAAAAAAGCCTCTGTAACAGAGGCTTTTTCGGATGATAATTAATGTGCCGGAAAATAAATCATTTGAAGAATAAAAATCACACCGAAAACATAAAGCAGAGGATGAACTTCCTTTCCTTTTCCGCTGACGAGTTTCATTAATGGATACGTAATAAAGCCAGTTGCGATGCCTGTGGCGATACTTGACGTCAGCGGCATGGTAAGAATAATAGCGAAGGCAGGAAATGCCTCGTCAAACGTTTTCCAGTCGATTCGTGCCAATCCTTCCATCATGAAGCAGCCGACAATAATAAGTACAGGTGCCGTAATAGCCGGCAGAGACGAAATGGCGGCGATGGCTGGAGAAAAGAAAATGGATACGAGGAAGAGAACCGCGACAACGAGCGAAGTCAACCCGGTTCTTCCACCAGCCGCGACCCCGGCAGAAGATTCAATATATGCGCTTGATGGAGTAGTACCAAGCGTTGCTCCGACTGTAGTAGCTACAGCATCGGCCATCAGAGCCGATTTAGCCCGTGGAAGCTTGCCGTCCTGCATCAGGTTGGCTTGTTCGGCTACTCCAATCATTGTGCCTGTTGTATCGAAAATTGTTACGAGAAGAAAAGCGAATACGATAGTGTATAACCCATGAGAGAAGACACCACTAACATCCATATCAAATAATACGGGAGCAGGTGGTAAAGACACGATTCCGTCAAACTTCAACAAACCCGTAAAATATCCGATAAGTGCAGTAACCCCCATACCAATGAATAAAGCCCCATGTACTCTTTTGGCGATAAGTATAAGCGTAATGAACAGACCAGCTAGTGAAAGCAACGCAACAGGCTGGTGCAAATCGCCGAACGATACCATCGTAGATTCGTTAGGTACAACAATGCCTGACATTTTCAAGCCCATAAATGCGATAAAAAGACCGATCCCCGATGTAATTCCGTATTTCAACGAAGCAGGAATTGATTGAATCAATGCTTCCCTTAGCGAGGTGAAGGTGAGCAGTAGAAAAATAACACCGGCTAGAAATACGGCACCGAACACGGTTTGATAGGAAATACCGTGCGTTGCGACGACGCTTGCGAAATAAGCGTTCATTCCCATGCCGGGAGCGATAGCAATAGGGTATTTGGCGAAGAGAGCCATACATAGTGTACCTATCGTAGCCGCGATGACGGTAGCCATGAATACTTGGTCGAATGGAACACCGGCTGAGGATAGAATTGCAGGATTGACAACCACGATATAGACCATAGTCAGAAATGTGGTAATTCCGGCAACGAATTCTGTCCGTGCATTTGTTCCGTTTTCTTTTAGCTTAAAAAAATTCTCCATAAGACATCCTCCCAATATGAGAAAAACTCGTGGGCGCCTGCGCTGGTCCTTTTCTGTAAAGAAGCTAAACGGTCGCTTGTGTACGATTCAGAAGAAAGTAGATGTCGCTTCCTTACTTTACAACGCGATCTACTTTCTTATCCGTTAAACAAAAATCCTGACTGAAAATGGGCATAGCAAACACCCATCCGTAGTCAGGAATTTATGGTTCCCTTGTAGAGACCCTCAAACCATATTATCGAGGATATACGAACGATTAATATCAGTATTATATTTTTTTTCGAACAACTTGTATATTAAAGCAAACGATATTGTCATGTCAAATAATTATTGTTCGGTTTATTCAATTTTATATACAGAAATGTGTGGTTGGCTAAAAATTGAATCATTTCTTTAGGGTGTGATGAATGCCACAGCTTTCCATCGGGCAGTGCAGTACGATGAAGAGTGAGAAAAAACAAGCGGGAGGAATAAGGATGAGTACAGAGGCATTTGACCGGGCTCCTTTTATTGTTATCTGGGAAGTTACGCGTGCATGTGAGCTGAAGTGTCTGCATTGTAGGGCTGAGGCACAGCCTAAAGCCGATCCGTGCCAGTTGACGACGGAAGAAGGTTTTCGGTTGCTTGAGCAGATAAAGGAATTTGGAAGTCCAGTGGTTGTGTTTACGGGAGGAGATCCACTGATGCGGGCCGATTTATTCGAATTGATACGCTATGGAGTTGGACTAGGTCTGCGTATTTCCATGACACCGAGTGCTACGCCGCATGTAACGAAGGAGAATATGCGGCGTGCAAGAGAGGCGGGACTGTCTCGCTGGGCCTTCTCCATTGACGGTTCAACGGCGTCGATCCATGATGCATTCCGTGGTTTTTCCGGTTCATATGAAGAGACGCTGAGGGCGGTAGAATACTTACACGAGCTTAATCTTCCGGTACAAATTAACACAACGGTAAGTCGTTATAACGTGCATGATTTGGACAACCTTGCAGTGCTTGTCCGGGATTTGAAAGCGGTGCTCTGGAGCGTGTTTTTTCTTGTTCCGACAGGCAGAGGAAGAATGGAGGATATGATTAGTCCGGAGGAGCATGAGCGGGTGTTTCACTGGCTGTATGATCTTTCCAAAACAGTACCATTTGATATTAAGACAACGGCTGCCCAGCATTACCGACGGGTCATACTACAGCGAAGAAAGCAGGATGGAGAGCATGCTTCGCCAAGCCGTATGGCAGGCGTCGTTTCGACAGCACAGTCAAAAGACGGCATTGGCCGTTCCTTTGCCGGTGTGAATGATGGGAACGGATTCGTCTTTATTTCGCACCTGGGTGATGTGCAGCCTAGCGGATTTTTACCTGTAGTCGCCGGAAATGTTCGGGAAGCTTCACTGGTTGAAATGTATCGTAATTCGTCGATATTCCAGGCATTACGCAATCCGGACGCATATAGCGGTAAATGTGGTGTGTGCCCGTACCGTAAAGTATGCGGCGGTTCCCGTGCAAGAGCCTATGCAGTGACAGGTGATTATTTGGCCAGTGAACCGTTTTGCACATTCATTCCGCCCGGGTATTCTGCGCATGCATAAAGGTGGTGACAGTATGAGACCGTTGATTCCTAAGCAGCACGGTGCCTGGGCGATGCTCATTGTTCCGTTTTGGCTTGGCGTAGCGGCTTCCACGTTTTGTTTTGGGCATCTTCTTCTTTTCATTGGTTGGTTTTTTCTTTATCTTACTTCGTATGCTGTTTTAATGCTGGTTAAGGGTAAGAAAACAGGTTTGTACAGAAGATGGACAGCCATTTATTTTAGTCTTGCCGGTCTGTTTATCTTCATTCCGGTGTGGCAGCAGCCAAAGCTAATCGGATTCGGACTACTCCTGTTGCCATTTTTTGCGGTAAGCGTATATTATTCCGCAAAAAACCGGGACCGAGCGCTTATCAATGATATAAGTGCGATTTTTGTATTCTCGTTCGCAGGGGCTGCCAGCTATTTTTATGGTGCAAACCGATTGGATGAGATCAGTCTGTTCATCGTTTTCATTTGTTTCTTATTCTTCCTGGGGAGTGCCTTGTACGTAAAAACAATGATTCGAGAGAAAAATAATCCAGCATACCGCAATGTGTCGTGGGGATACCACGGTGTCATTGTATTTGTGTGGCTGTTGTTTGGCGAATGGCTTGTATGTTTGGCATTTTTACCGAGTCTCTTTCGGGCATATGCTTTTTATGGCCGAAAATTGTCAATACTGCAGGTTGGTGTCTATGAGATTGCCAATTCCGTATTATTTTTCTTCATAATAACGGTGGCTTTCTCTACGGTACTGTAGAAACGACAAACGAGGCTGTAATCATTACAGCTTCGTTTGTCACGCTATCGTGTTTTTTTGTCCGAAGGAAATTGCATCGTAAAAACGGGTCCCATTTCTTCATTTTTGATTCCGATTTTTCCGTGATGAAGGTCGACAATCCTTTTAACGATCGCCAGACCAAGACCGAATTGTCCACTTGTTCCTTTACGGTACGGCTCGAAAACGGTTTGAATGCTCTCGGGCGGAATCGGTGGCCCGTCATTTCCCAATCGTAGCTGTAATGCGTGTGCGCCGTTTTCTTCTGTTTCTCCCCCTGACACCCAGATTTTTTGCCGTGCATAACGAATCTGATTATCAAGTATATTCTCCAATGCTGTACGCAGTTGTTCCTCATCTCCTTCAACACGAATGTCAGGTATGTTGATTTCCCATTCTAATTCCGGACGGCGCCAGCGCAGTCGCTGAACTGTATCGTGGGTAATGTCCGCAATGCAAACCGAACGGGTTGTAAGCTCCTGTGTCGCCAGATAATCGAGCTTAGTGAGATAGAGAAGCTGCTGGATTTGACGTTCCAGCCGTTCTGATTCTTTTTCGATGACTTCTACTGTCTGAGACAGATCGCCGGACGGATAGATGCCGTCCTGTATGGCTTGTGCATAACTTCGGATAACCATAACTGGCGTTTTTAGCTCATGGGATACATTTTGTAGCAAGGTACGTTGTGTCTCATCCTGTTTGACTAGTCGGCGACGCATGCGTTCCACCGACTTTGCCAGCCGGCCGATTTCGTCCTTACGATCCAGCAGTAACGGTTTGTTCCAATCACGTTCGGCCAGGCGTTGTACATGCTGCTCGATTTGCACGAGCGGACGGGATAGATATTTGGACAGCCAATAACAAAATGGAAAGCTAGCCAACAAAATTAGGGCGGTCATGCTAAACAATTGACGGATGAGTGAAGAGATGAATTCCTGTTGATACGTATCTGAAGCGTAGGACAGTAGGAAAAAGTCCTGTCCTTCCATCTGCTGAACTCGAATGATATAGTATAGCGTTTGTTGACCGACTTCTGTTTTATATTGCTTGGCCTCTTCTGTCTGAAGCAGTGCTTGTCCTTGCGCTGTAGCTAGAAACTCTGTAGGCAGCCGAGTCAGCGAGGAAGGTGGCGCTATCCATTCCCCGTTAACGAGTAACAGGTGATGTACAACTCCGTTATCCTTCGTGCGGAAAGGTTTCCCTGAACCCGGACCGCTGTCCTGCCTGTTGGAAATAAGCGTTTGCGCTTCGCTAATTCTCGTATATGTATCCTGTACAAGAAACGGTCGGACAAGCAGGGGAATGAGCAGAATGACGATGCATAATATAATCGTCATCACCCCAGAGAACACGAGCCAGATTTGTACAGCTAGCGGTTTGTTTTTCATACGTCCGTCATCCTGTAGCCGTATCCGTATAGTGTTTCCAGCCGTAACTCCGGCATTTTTTTGCGTAGCCGGCGTACCAGATCGTCTACAGCGCGATCTGTGCCAAAATAGTCTGTGCCCCAGATACGGCTGAGGATTTGCTGGCGGGAGAGCGCTTGTCCGGGGTGTTTTGCAAACAATAGTAGCAAATCTAATTCTTTGGAGGTTAACTCGATCGGCCGTTCGTCATGATAGACTCTGCGTTCTTTCTCCCATATAGTATAGGAGGAAATATCCAGAGCATCCGAGACAGGGGAAGCGGCCGTAGAAGGCATCTTCCCGTATATACGTTCCAGCAGCTTCTTGGTACGGATTACTAGCTCGCGCGGCAGAAATGGTTTGGCCAGATAATCATCACTGCCCATCTCTAATCCGAGAATTCGGTCTAGGTCGGCATCACGGGCCGAAATAAATATGATTGGAGTATCGGCACACTCGTTTTTAATCTGGCCGAGAAGCTCGAATCCGTCCGCATCCGGTAGCATAATGTCAAGAATCCATACATGCGGTTTTTGCGGGATAGCCGCTTTTGCTTCTGTTCCGGTAGTAAATGACGTAACATGCCATCCTTCATTTTGCAGATAAGAGGTTAATAGTCGATTCAGATTGACTTCATCTTCGACTAGATATACGTGATAGGTCATGCTTTCATCCCCCTATGGAAGTTTGGCTTTATATAGTAAGAATAAAGAAAGAGACATGCAGAGGCAACATGTCCCTTTCAAAACAATGGCGTAGTGAATTAAAGTTGGCCGCCGTTCGGCAGTTGTTTTTTCAATTCATCAACGCTGATTCCTTTTTGTTTGGCGATTTCTTCAAGCTTTTCTTCATGCTTTTTTTGCAATTTTTGTTTCAGCTCTTCAACGGTAATCCCCTTTTTCTTTGCCATCTGTTCAAGCTTTGCTTCTTTTTTCTGCTTCATTTGCTGCTTGAGTTCATTGACAGTGATGCCTTTTTCTTTTGCTAATTCTTCAAGCTTGGCTTCACGTTCTTTTTGCAATTGCTGCTTCAGTTCATCAACGGTGATGCCTTTTTCTTTCGCTAGCTCTTCAAGCTTGCTTTCAGTCATTTTTCCACCTTTGTGCCAGCCATGAGCTTGAACAGTAGCCGATTTATTGACCTGTTGCTCTGTCGATGGTTCCGCTGCAAACACGGAACTCATGGTTGCCAGCGCAACTCCGGTTCCTAATAAAGTGGCATACAGTTTTTTCTTCATCATTTGTTCCTCCTTAATGGTAATGTATGGGTTTATCTTGTACGATATATAGAATAGACAGACAATGCGGAAGTAATATCAAAAAAGTATGGGAAATTGTAAAAAAAGAGGTGGGGAATATGTATATTAAGCGTCTAGATCATTTCGTGTTAACAGTAAAAAGTATAGAAGATACATGTCAGTTTTATTGTGAAGTATTAGGGATGAAGCTGGTAACATTCGGAGGCGGGCGAGTAGCATTACATTTCGGAGAGCAAAAAATAAATTTGCACGAAGTGGGCAAGGAGTTCGAACCGAAAGCTGCAAGGCCGACGCCGGGTTCTGCTGACTTGTGTTTTATTACTGATACGCCTCTGCAGCAAGTCGTAGCTCAGCTGCAATCTGCTGGAATTGGAATCGAAGAGGGGCCCGTAAGGCGGACGGGGGCGCTCGGTCCTATCGAGTCCATCTATATAAGAGATCCTGATAACAATCTGCTTGAGATTTCGAATAATGGCATGGATACATCTTGTACTAAAGCATAGCGGACTGGGCACTTATAAGGTGTTTAAATTCCTTTAAATACAAATGCTTGCTGCTGATTTTGTTTGTCCCATAAGATTACAACATCGATGCTTCTTTCTTGCTCAAAGACAGGGAGATCCAGGCGCACCAATATTTCACCGTTCGGGTGCAACGTTTGTGCCGTAAGAGTGCTTTGCAGCGGTGCTTCTGACGTTTGGTGATGACGGTAGAGATTGACAGTCGTATTCGTTACTTTTTCTTTCATGTTTTTTATTGACACGTAATATGTATCGTAAGGATTAGAAGGCGATTTTAATGTATCTGGCCTTTTCATTCCTTTTGGCTTATCGATTTGCACAAGCCATTGATCAGACGTCTGAGTAATGGGTAGCATTCGTTGCTGCTCCCCCTGCACGATTCCCTGAGGCGATTTTTTTAACTCCATTGCCAGTGGGAATATAACAACAAGAAAAAATAGGCTAAACATAAGAAGGACAAACAACCAGTTTTTTTTCATCGGGCTTCCTTTCCTTTCATACAATTTGCATAGGTTTCATCCTTTGTGCTTATATTGCCCGGGAATAGGGTTGGCTACTATATATCGGAAAGGAAGATTCATGAGCAATCATCTGCCGCCTTTTGGAGAAAAGAGAAGATGTGTGGTGTAACCTGTTCTCTGTGGACTAACGCATCATTATATAAGTTACACTTAATATTTTGACGGGAGAGTGTGGTTGGAAGTAGGAGGAATGGAGAGAGAAGAGGATGAATACGCCCTGCGCCTCGGCAGAAAAAAGGCGGACGTATTGGTTCCAACCGCTCCTGCCCACCGTCCTTCCTTCTTTTCTTACCTCCTGCCACAAGAATATGTACATTTATAAAGTCAGATGTATATAGTTCAATTGCGGTCTTGTGTGGTAACTACGTTTGTAGAGAGTGTTTCCGAATCGTGAGGAGGGAGCAATATGGCAGGCGTAACGTTGCAAGGCATTTGCAAATCATATAATAATGTAGCTGTTGTGGACAACATGAATTTAGAAATACGTGATGGAGAATTTCTTGTGTTAGTTGGGCCTTCAGGTTGCGGAAAATCAACGACACTGCGTATGATTGCAGGATTAGAGGACATCTCGGATGGTGATTTATACATCGATAGCGTTCGGATAAACGATATGGCCCCAAAAAATCGAGATATCGCAATGGTTTTTCAAAATTATGCTCTTTATCCCCATATGAACGTATATGAAAATATGGCGTTCGGATTAAAGTTGCGTAAGCTCCGAAAAGACGAAATTGATAGGCGAGTTAAGGAAGCGGCAGCGATGCTTGGTCTTGCATCTTTATTGGATCGTAAACCTAAGGCTTTGTCCGGTGGTCAGCGGCAGCGTGTCGCTTTAGGAAGGGCCATCGTGCGGGAACCGCAAGTCTTTCTTATGGATGAGCCGCTGTCGAATCTTGATGCCAAGTTGCGGATACAGATGAGAACGGAGATTAGCAAGCTGCAGCGTCGGTTGGGCACTACGACAATATACGTTACACACGATCAAACCGAAGCTATGACTATGGGTGATCGCATTGTGGTTTTGCAGGGAGGACGCATTCAGCAAGTGGCGACGCCTACGGCTATTTACGAAAAGCCGAAAAATTTGTTTGTCGCAAGCTTTATCGGTTCGCCATCGATGAATTTTATTGAGGGAGCCATCAAGGTTGAAGACAGTGAGGTCCTCTTTGTAAACAGGGATGTACGGCTGATGATACCGGAAAAGCGAGCGAAAGTATTGAAAGACATGGACTACATAAATAAACCGGTAATATTGGGTATACGTCCAGAGGATATTCAGGTCGAGGTACCTTTCACCGAGACACATCTGTCGGATACGATCAATACACGAGTTGAGTTTGTAGAAAATATGGGAGCTGAGTTGTATCTCTATATGTCAGGGATTGGAGAGAATACGATTATCGCTCGGTCTGAATCTTCTGTACAGACGCATGTTGGTGAACGGATAAAAATTGCTTTTGCAATGGATAAAATTCATTTGTTTGATAAGGAGACGACAGCGTCTATTTTTCTCTCGATGGAAAGTAGAGATACACAGGCGTAACGTATTTCTTTCGGATTACGGGGAGAGAACTCATGAAGCATAGAAAAACAGGTCTGTTTATTTCAGGAGGTTGGCTCATCTTTTCCTGGTTGGGTGCTAAGGAGAAGATAGAGGGTAAAATGCGTAATGGAGGAAATTACCTATTCGCTACTGACATATAGCGTATGCACAAACGAAGATAATCACACCTGTTGATTATCCGTAAATTGGAAGTGATAAGATGCACGCGTCGGCGTGTTCCTTCGTCTTTTTCTCACAAGGAAGGGACACGACCGCTTTGTGGCGTCAAGGCCGGACCGACAAAACATCTGGGTGTATCAGAGCAGGAGACAGTTGCCGGTCGATTTCGTCCGTTGCACCACACGCTCCACACGTGAAAAACAAAGGGGACGCACGCCGTACGCGTCCTTCTTTTCTATCCATCTATGGATACCAAGGGTGTTGATTGTTCCGAGAGAAAAAGACCACCACAACGGGACACAAACAAGGCCTTTCGTCTCTCTTTCCGAGCGGTTGCCCCAGCCAGGCGAAAGAGGACCGCAACTGTCTCCCTCTTCGCGTCTACCCAGATGTTTTGCGGTCCCGCCTGGCTTAGGCAAAAAGCGGCCCTTTAGGCTTCCATGTGGGAGACGAACCGACGCCCGTTTGGGGCACGGTGTGGTGGCTATCCACTCTGGATCGTATGGGATAATCAACACCCTTGGAAGATAATTTATAAATTTACTTCATATCATTTGCAATGTAGGCATTATTCTAATATATTAAATAGAGAGTTATATACATTTAATTTGATACATCGACAAATGTTTATTTATGGTGGAAGGTAAGAAAAGAAGGAAGGGCGGCAGGCGGGAGCGGTCGGAAGAAAACACGCTGGCCTTTCTTCTGCCGGATCGCATTCCGAATCGCCTCCTTCCAACCACACTCCCCTGTCAAAATATCAAGTGTAATTTATATAGTATAAAATCGTAGACAAGAAAGGGCAGCATATATCAAGATGTGGCCCTCTTATATGTACAAAAGACTTTTATGATGATTATACTCCCTAAAAGCTTGCTATAGGGTATAATAAACTGTGGGTTACTTGGAAACTTTTATATCTGGCTCACACATGGGTTTTTTCTATTCAATCACGCATAGGAGAAAGCTTTGATTATGAGCGGTTAGGGTATTTTCCGTTCGCAGGGTTGTGAAACTTATCACTACTAAATGAGCAGGGGCCGCAGGGCTCCTCATGTAGTTTGTGCAATAGTTTTCGTATCATAACACTTGATTGGGAAATGAAAAGCGGAGTTTGCGGAACCCTAAGAAATAATGCTTCTCTTACGTATTGGAATTGAATGTTGAAAAGGTTCATGCAAAATGTTTTTGACGAAAGGAAGAAAGATAAATGGACGCAGAAATTAAACAGCAAACCCCTACACAAACTTCAGATCAATGGGTAGAAGAATTAGCCAAGCCGGAGGTGCAGGATGCACTGACGACGCTGATTCAAAAGCTGCCTGAAATTAAAGAAGCGATCAACAAAGCAGAACAAGGCATTGCGGCCGTTTCCGCTTTTGCCAGCGATACAGATTCCCTGAATTATTTGTCTGAGCGTGTGGAGCGGTTCTCACAATTGGCACTGAATAAGGAAAACATGGAAGCGTTGGCTGTACTTATAGAGAGTCTTCCAAGACTTGCTAAATTAGTGGCGCTGCTTGATCGGGTTTACTCAACTGTTGAACCTCTTATTTCAGATAAGGATTCGTTGGCTTATCTCGTCGATACGGCAAAAGTCGTCACTACACCGGTAACAGATCGTGTAGGGGAAGGCGTATCTATCGTGAAGGAAGCGAAAGAAAGAGCAGCACGCAAAACAGAAACCATTTCTATATTTGGCCTGTTGAAATTGCTAAAAGAACCTGCAGTTCAAAACGGATTAAAATTTACTCAGTCTTTACTGGAAATCTTGTCTGAGAAGAAAATCGTTAAATAAATGGATAGAACTCGTTGTCTGGCGGTTGTCGACAATGTGGAAGAGCATCAGCTTATAAGAAGTAGCTGATGCTCTTTATTTTTATATTGACAAAAACAAAAAAACAACCAATAATATACCTAGTACCGTATATACCTGGGTGGGTAAAAGAGGTAACAAAGTATTAAACAGGAGGAAAATGGTATGTTGATCGGGAAGGAGGGGAAATTCCTGTCCGCAGATGCGATTAACTTTGTATATGCTGTACTAGCGACCATTGCGGCTGTGATAATGTTCATACCAAGATATACTTATTGTATTGAAGATACCTATGCGGGTAACGATAGCTTCCTCATTAAGCTATTACGTTTATTTCTTCCATCGGTGTCCATTTAAGTACAAAAGTATTACGAGTCATTTTATCGGCTTTAATCCTTGCATCGGCAATTAAGATTTGGCTGGATGTAGTAATTTAGAGTTTTTGTACACAATCTTAAAGAATCGAGGAGGAGATTTGCATGGCAGTTATGGAAATGAGCGCAAAACAATTGCATAATAAAATTAATAACGGAAGGCCGGTCTTCATTCTTGATGTACGCAATAGCGAGGACTACAATGATTGGAGGATTGAACATAAACATATAACGGACATCAACATTCCATACTTTGACTTTCTCGATGATAACGAGGACGCCTATAAACCGTTGCCAAAAGATACGGAAATTGTGGTTGTTTGTGCAAAAGGCAGTAGCGCCAAGATGGTGGCGGAAATATTGAATGAACGGGGATACCGTGTACGTTATTTAACAGAAGGAATGCTTGAATGGAGTCAATTGTATCATCCAGTAATCGTTTCAGAGCAGGATGGCATGAAAATCATCCAGGTGAACCGTCTGGCAAAAGGTTGCTTGTCCTATATGATTATTTCCGACGGTCAAGCGATCGTTGTAGACCCGGGCCGACATTATGAGGAATACTTGAAATTGGCTGAGCAAGAACAAGCAACCATTATACGCGTCATGGATACCCACCTGCATGCTGACCATATTTCCGGTGGACCAGAGTTGGCTAAGTATACCGGCGCAATGTATCATATTTCCAGAAATGAAATGCAGGGAGCCGATGCCATTTCTTATGAGGCGCTAGAAGATAATCAGGAAATCGAGGTCGGTAACGTACGCGTAAAAGTGCTGGCGATTCCAACTCCGGGACATACACCGGGAAGTGTATCGTTTATGGTTAATGATTGCTATCTACTGTCGGGAGATACTATCTTTGTAGGTGGGCTTGGACGTCCCGATCTAGGTGGAAAAGCCCGTGAATGGGCACAATCACTTTATGATACAGTGTTTACCCACATTGCGAGCATGTCAGATGAAACGCTCGTACTGCCGACTCATTATGCGGATAGAAAAGAAATAAATGAACAAGGTGTAGTAGGTGCATATTTGGGAGATATTCGAATTGCCAATGAAGTTTTGCGTATGCAAAACCGAGAGCAGTTCACAGAAATGGTGGCAGGTGCATCTGGTGCTACACCACCTAATTATGAGGAAATCGTTAAAATTAACCGTGGTGATGTATGTGTGCCATCTGACGTAGCTGTTGCACTTGAAATTGGACCGAATCGCTGTGCCGTTCACCATTCATAAGGTAAAACAGTAGTATGCTGTTGATAAGCAGAGCGAAATTATTTTCTATATACCTATATTGGTATATTCGCTTTATGGGAAGTGACGGGTGTATTTATGTACAGTATCTATCATTTAAGGATAACAAAAAATTTTTGTTTGTTTATATACCTGTACGCGTATATGTATAAACAGACGTGTAGAAGTAGGAGAAAGTACGAAAGCATTTGTATATTAAACAAACAATAAAAAGGAGAAATGAACAATGACAAAACGAGTAGCAATTATCGCAAGTAACGGAGGAATGTTTGACGCATACAAGGTGTTTAATATTGCGACCGCAGCAGCAGCAACAGATTCAGAGGTAGCTATTTTCTTTACTTTTGAAGGATTGAATCTTATTCATAGACAAGCCAATAAGCAACTGCCGATGCCGGCAGGTAAAGAGCACTTTGCTGAAGGTTTCAAACAGGCGAATGTACCAGGCATTCCAGAATTGCTAAGCATGGCACAAGAAATGGGGGTCAAGCTGATTGCTTGTCAGATGACCATGGACGTTATGAACATGAAAAAAGAGGACTTCGTAGACGGCATTGATATAGGTGGAGCAGTCACCTTCCTTGCTTTCGCTTATGATGCCGATGTTACGCTTACGTTTTAAAGTAAGACAGCCGAAAAGCCGATTTGAAAAATAAGGAGGTAGACGTACATGAATATAGATATTGTTGTAGATGCAAAAGGATTATCCTGCCCGATGCCAATTGTGAAAGCAAAGAAAGCGATAGACAATTTGCAAAGTGGTCAGGTGATGATGGTAGAGACGATGGATAAAGGATCGGTCAACGACTTTCAAGGCTGGGTAAGGCAAACGAATCATGAGTTAATGAGCATGGAACAAGAAAATGGTGTATATCGATTTTTTGTAAAAAAAGCGTAAGGAGTATATAAAACAAAAGCGCTTTTCAGCAAGAAAGACGCTTTTGTTACGGAAATACTATGTTTGATTTGTCTAAAGATGATGGAAAATATCAAAATGAGATAGGGCAAAATGTTTCATTATACAGTGGAAACAGACAAAAGTATGGAGGAAGCGCTGCAGGTGGCATAAATTCCGTTATTCTATAGATGGACAAAAAGGAAATCCAGATTTTAATGTCGAAAGTACATGGACATACATTTGTCTGGCATTTGTGAGGGGGAGTGTATGATTTACAGAGAGCTTCTGAGGAGGTCCATGGTTTCGGAATGTCAAATGTCTATCAGTATATAGCAGGAAAAATGGCTGAGATGAGCAAGTCTCAGGTGAAGATAGCTAAATATATTTTAGAAAATCCTAATGCAGTACCATTCTTTACCGTAGGTAAGCTGGCAAAAATGGCAGGAGTTAGCGAGGCGACAGTTGTACGGTTTGCCACTTCTCTTGGTTATTCAGGCTATCCTGAACTGCAACAGTATATGCAGGATTCCGTTCAACAGCAGTTGACTACGGCTGAACGGCTGCAGATGTCGCAACGTGTCTACGAAGAAGAAGAACAAGGTGTATACGAAATTTTCCAGGACGATATGGCGAATATTAAATCCACTATGGAAAAGCTGGATGTGCAAGCGTTCCGCCAGGCGGTGGATGCGTTGTTACAGGCGAAAAAAATATACATCGCCGCTAACCGAAGTGCCATGTCGCTCGGTGTGTTTTTACAGTATTATCTTCAAATCATATTGGGTAACGCTATATTGCTGCAGTCCGTAGAAACGATAGCGGAGCGGCTGCATGATTTGGACGAAGGTGATGTGGTCGTCGGAATTAGTTTTGCCCGGTATACGAAAAGCACCATTCAAATTTTATCCTATGCCAAAGATAAAGGAGCCACAACCATTGCTGTCACCGATAATTTTTTATCGCCGTTAATTCCGTACGCTCGCATTTCCTTGACGGCGTCCAGTCAAATGCCGACATTTATTGATTCTTTTGTAGCCCCACTTAGCTTACTCAATGCTCTGATTACATTTGTAGGGAAGGAAAAGGCAGAAGACTTTCATGTCAGGCTGGAGAAGCTGGAAGAAATCTGGGAACATTTCGATATTTTCCATATGAAAGAAAGACCGGGGAAGGAATAACCCCGGTCTTTCGCTTTTCTGTCAAACGTGCCAAACATGTGTGGCTGACGAAATATTTTTTCTTGATTATGAAATAAATATTTCATAATATATAATTAAAAGAAATAATAATTTTAAAAATGGAGGGTATGTCATGATCATAGAAAGCACATCGCTCTTATCTTCTCAAATGAAAAAATCCGCAGAACAGTACCAGAAGGCTTGCGCAGTCATTCCGGGTGGTGTGACAGCGAACATTAAATATATCGCTCCCCATCCTATCATTATGGAACGAGGAGCTGGCAGCAAACTGTATGATGTGGACGGTAATGAATACATTGACTATTTGCTTTGCTATGGAGCCCTTATTCTTGGGCATGGACATTCAGTCGTTTTTGAGGCGATTTCCACACAAATGAGGGAGGCGGGAACGACCATTTTTGGAACACCGCACCAATTAGAGACAGTGATGGCTGAAAAACTGATTGAACTGTATCCAGGAATTGAAATGGTACGCTATACAAATTCGGGATTAGAGGCGACACTTCTAGCCATACGTACGGCTATGGCTTATACAGGAAAGCCGAAGCTGGCGAAATTCGAAGGGCATTATCACGGTGGCTACGATCAAGTACTTATTAGTGTAAATCCGGATATGGACCAAGCGGGAGAAGCACGAAATCCTTATGCTGTACCTGAATCAAAGGGTGTTCCTGACTATTATGTTGAAAACACGATTGTCCTTCCTTTCAATGATTTGGAAGCTACTGAGCAAATTCTTCGAACTCATAAGGATGAACTGGCAGCAGTTATTCTTGAGCCGATTCAAGGCGGCTTCATTCCTGCAGAGCCGGAATTTATGAAGGGACTTCGTAAGATTACGGAAGAACTAGGCATTGTTCTTATTTTTGATGAAGTAAAAACAGGCTTTAGGCTGTCTTTGGGCGGAGCGCAGAAGATATATGGAATTACTCCTGATATAACGTCGTTGGGTAAAGTGCTCGGAGGAGGATTTCCGGTAGGTGCGATTGGGGGAAAGCGTGAGATTATGATGATCAGCGCTCCTGATGGGGGCAGGGATATTTTAACTGCCGGAGCGGCGAACCGGGAAAAGAGAGAGGTTTTGTTCCATAGCGGAACATATAACGGTCACCCTACCGTATTGGCTGCCGGACTTGCAACGATCAAAACATTGGAACAAGCAGGTGTTATGAACGCGTTATTCGACCATACACAATTATTGAGAAAAGAGCTAGAGGAACTGTATCACAACTATGGCGTGACGATGCAAACTGTCGGCAAGGGTAGTATTTTCAATATTGTTCTGACAGAAGAGCCGATTAAAAATTACCGGGATATGGGCAAGGCGAATATGCAGCTACGTAAAGAAATCGATTATGAATTACTGAAGCTTGGAGTGTATATAAAACCGCTTAATCGTTACTCTATGTCTGTAGTCCATAGTAAAGAAGATATTGCTCGTACTGTAGAAGCGCATGAAAGCGCGCTAAAACGAGTCAGAAAGTAAGCACATATCGGCGAAAGCAATAAACAGACGCATTCTTTCTTTATTTTCCACCATATAGCATAGCTGCTTGCTATAAAAAGAGCAGAAAGAAAAATGAATACGGTAATGAAATAGTCGAATAAGCGAGGAAAATAAATAGGGGAGGAAGCTAACAGGCTCCTCCCTTTCGTCATCTTTCACTGAAAGATGAGATGTTATAAATCTTCTTATGCCTCTGACAGCTCGCTCCACTTATTTGTCTGAGCTGGGGGCTTATATTCCTGTAGACGATTCAAAAGAACAACAGGATCTTCTTCGCAAATGAGCAACCCTTCGTGCGTAGCCGGAATGAAGCCGGCCTCGACACCATTTTTGATCATCTGTACCAACGGTTCATAATAGCCATTAACATTCAAGAGACCCACCGGCTTGCTATGGATTCCAAGCTGTCCCCAGCTTACTACTTCGAATACTTCTTCCAATGTACCATAGCCGCCAGGAAGCGCGATAAACGCATCCGATAATTCACCCATCAACGCTTTCCGTTCATGCATATCTTTAACTTCATGAAGCTCGGTCAATCCCGTATGTACCATTTCGCCACGGAAAAGTCCTGTAGGCATAACCCCGAGCGCTTTTCCGTCAAGAGCAAGCACGGTATTGGCGATGCGTCCCATTAGTCCGATTTTTGAACCGCCATATACCAGTTCAAGTCCTCGTCGTGCCAGTTCGTTCCCGAGTGCTTCCGCCATCAATTCATATTCCGCCCGTATACCGGTATTTGAACCGGCAAATACACAAATACGTTTCATATGTCTCCTCCTCACTTGTTGTATCGTAAACAAATTCCTTATTCAGTCTATAGTATGCTCACCAAAAAAACCAGAAAGAGAATAGAAATGTTCCATACTTTCTTCATAATTTTCAGGTGTAATATAAGGTCCCATCACACTTTCATCACAAATTAAGGGTATAAATTTAAATATTGTAGCAAAATGTAGACAAGGAGGATATGGTATCAATGGGAAAGCGATCTTTTATTAGATGGACAGGGGTAAGTATACTGGCTGCAGGTTTTCTTCTTTCGGGGTGCGGTGTGCAGGGAGAAGAACAGCCAACGCAAAATTCGGCTGAACAAGCACAAAGCACTAAAGCTGGCAAAGCAAGTGCAGACCAGGAGCTGTCCGCTACGAAAAATACGACACGAATCGAGGGAACAAATGCAGAAGAAATCGCATTATCTACTTCGAGAATGATTTGGCCAGCTACGCCGAATGGAACCAAACCGAATGTTGTGCTGCTGGCGCCGCATGACAACTGGCAAACACAATTGGTTGGCCTGGATTTAGTGCACCATCCGAGTGACGGTCCGTTGCTCGTTACGGATAAAGGAAAGATAGCGGACCCGGTACTTAGCGAAATCAAGCGTCTGCACCCAAAAGGAGCGGAGGACGGCACACAAGTTATCACGATTGGTATGAATGCAGGCGTAGTGAAGCAAGTTACAGATGCTGGATTTAAAGTAAAAGAAATAAAAGGTGATACGCCTGAGAAGGTAGCTGCTGTAATTGACGAGTATTACGCTTCCGTATCTGGCGAACTGCCGCAATCAGTTGTCGTCTCTACGTCTGAGCAGGCAGAGTTCGCGGCACCCGCAGGAAGCTGGATTTCTCATATGCCAGAGCCGCTGTTGTATGTGACAAAAGACAGCATCCCGGCAGATACGGATACCGCATTGAAAAAACGGAAAGGAAAAGCCAATATTTATCTGCTTGGACCAGAAGGGGTAATTAGCAAAAAAGTAGAAAGCGATTTGAGAAAGCATGGTACAGTCGTTCGGATTTCCGGCAAAGACCCGATGGAGAATGCGATTGCATTTGCCAAATACAAAGATGCAAAAACAGGCTTCGGTTGGGGCATTACGAAGCCCGGTCATGGCCTGGTGCTTGCAAGTACAGAGCAAGCGGGCCAATCCTTGCCTGCTCTGCCGTTTGCACACAGAGGTAAACATGCTCCGCTTTTACTGACAGATAAAGAGAAAGCGCCGGAAGCGTTATTGGGTTATTTAAAAGAGCTGAAACCACTTTTTAAAAACGAGCCGACAGAAGGGCCGTACAATCACATGTTTATCGTGGGCAATAGTGAATGGGTTTCGAATGAACAGCAGGGAGATCTAGACCATCTGATTGAAATTGAGGCTGCGAACGGTATGGGGCATGGTGATCATGGTGGCATGAAGATGGACAATGATCAAAGTGACAATATGAATCATGGGAATATGAATCATGGACAGCAGTAACAAAACAAATAACATACTATAAAAGCCGCTCAAAGTAGCGGCTTTTTCATTAGCAAAAGGCATGTACCGTTATTTGTATATGACCTTTTATTACTATTAATATAGTTTTGGTTATGTGTTCTCTTGTATAGGGATGCAGGAAAAACGATGTACAAGTATGATGCGATTGTAGTAAAAAGAGCGTAGATAATTGTGATTTTTTCGCCATTATTAAATTGTGATAGAATTAAATGTAATTATATGAATTTAGTGGTATGAAAATAGCTCATGAAAAACGAATAAGAAGTCTTTGCCTTCGGCAAGCGTTATGAGAATGGCGTGCTGAATTCTACTCAAACCAAGAGAATAAGGTGGGACATATGGCATTGAAAGATTCCTCTATTTATCGGGAGGCTGCAAAAAAAATTTCGCAGGAAGCGGACGCTTTACAAGAACTTTTATTTAGTGTGAAAAATATTGGAGAAGATCACGGTCAGTGGGATACCGGGAGAAGTAAGAAGTTTCGCGATCAGAAGGTACAACTGCATTCCGACATTACGGCAAAACACCATGAACTGAAACAATACGCAAGTGAATTGCTGCGAAAAGCGGAACAGATTGATGCAGAGAACGCCGCACGGGAGAAGGTGTGATAAGATGGCATCCTATAAACTTGTACCTACATACGTAAATGCAGAGAAATTTCGTTTGAGCGGCATACGCCAAGAGGTTGCCGGAATCGAGCAGCGAATCCAATCTCTTGTTAGTATGCTTCCGGATGTTGGGGCAGCACCCGCACTGCGCAATATTATTAATGAAATCGAACAGATGACACAGGCAATGGAAGTAGATGTAAAGAAATTTCAGGACGCGGATAACAGGGAAGTGCTGATTACTTTGGCGGAAAAGCTGCGGCAATATAAGAAGGACTTTGAAAAGTTCCTTTCCGTTGGTACACAATTTGCCGGGATTGCCGTGCTTATGTCCGGATCAGTTAGCTTTAGCCGGGCGACTGCATTTTCGAGGAGCAAGGTGTATTCATATAGCAGTAAGCCGTGGTTGCACAAAGTGAATGGTCGTTATCCGAATGGGATTGCCCGTTCCATCGATCGGTTTCTGAAGGTAGAGCCTAAAAATTTCGTGACGAAGTACCTTCATACAAAATTAGGATTCAACAAAGGATATACAAACCCAGCCAATTACGTAAAAGGGCATCTTCTAGGTTTGCCTAAAAATTCTAACTTCGCTGGGGTAAAAAAGATTGCAAGTTCGGTATCCAAACGCTTTGGTGCAATCAATGTGTTGTCAACAAGTATCGGGGAAGGCTACGGATTGCTTAAAAAGATAAATAAAGGGGAAGCAACAACAGCCGACTATGTTACAACAGGAACTAATATTGCCATTAAATCAGGCGCTACATATGTTGGAGCGGCAGCTGGAGCGACGGCGCTCTCATTCCTCGGACCGCCGGGGATTATTGTCGGCGGAATGGTAGGCGGCTATGTTGGAGGCAAAGTAGGGGAGTTCGCTGCGAAGCAGGTTGAGAATGTAGTCCGAAACTTTGATAAAGTGAAAGAAGAAGGCGCAAAAATCGTCCATGACATAGGTGAAAAAGGGAAAGAAGTCTTCAATAAAGGAAAGAAGTGGGTAGCCAGCTGGTTTAAATAAGAAGATGGGAGAGACATTGTGTATGTTACAAAGAATCACGTTAACGCTTGAAGAGCTAGGGTTGTGCATGATGCTGTGTGGATACGAAGAAGCAGCTGCAGGATTAGTTAAACCGACGCTCGGCGAGAAGACTGACCCGGAGTGGGAGGCAATATTTGAAACGGCTTCTCATAGTCTGCTTGCCAAAGGCGTGTGGGATATAGAGCGGCAAAAGCAGGAGAAAATTCCGCTGAAAGCGGAGATAGTCGCTTTTATCTCATCTTATATTGAATCATCGAAAATGCTTCGCTTTACAAAAGAAAAAGACGGAACGGAAGAATATTTAATGTTCCATTCTCTAGAGGAGGATGAATGGATTTATCATCATGTATGGGAAACCGTGTGCCATGATTTCTCCCTTGTTAAGACTTCGCAACTTCAGGGACTTATCGACGAGTTTTACGGTATAGAACCTAATGTGTTGAAAGATAGTCACAGTATCACGGTACCGGAGGAAGTTATGGTTACCTTATCTCAAGAGAATCTTGAACAATCCTCTGTGGAACAATTGACATCACTGATGGACGATGGGAACCAGGAGCTGTTTTCAGCCTTTGTACAGGATTTGAAAGAGTATCCTTCTTCCATCGACAATGTATCGGTTACATACCTTCCAAGCCCGACAGAATATCCAACCATTATGGATGTGATGTTTATTCTTCCGTACCAGGAACGGCTATGGGTGATTTCCCAGCATGATGAGGAGCAGAATCGACCTATCTATTTAACAAGTTGTTCCTATCAGGAGTGGATGGAGGAAGTGGAGCGCAGAATCGGAATGTCAATGCCTGTAGCATAAAGTAAAAACACCAAGGGTGCTGATTATCCAGTACGATCCAGAATAGATAGCCACCACACCGTGCCCCAAACAGGCATCGGTTCGCATCCCGTACGAAGTGTAGAGGACCGCTTTTTGCCCTTGCCAGACGAGACCAAAAAACATTTGGGTAAACGCAAAGAGGAGGACAGTGGCTATCCTCTTTCGCCTGGCCGGGGCAACAGCTTAGGGAGGGAGACGAACAGCCTTGTTTGCGTCCCGTTGTGGTGGTCTTTTCCTCTCTAAACAATCAACAGATGTATATAGTGATGAGAGGCAAGAAAAGGGATAGCAGCTACATGCTGCTATCCCTTTCGAGTGTTTCTTACTTTGAAGAAACCGATTTTTTCAGTGTGGTAAGGAAAGTATCAAAATCCTTCTGATTTACAGCGAAATAGCTGACATATTCCCACGTCTTCCCTTGATGTGTTTCAATAACGATAGCTGGGCAATGAGCCTTGATAGGACCGATATATGTAATGTCCGGGTACACTCTTTTAATATCATGTAATGGAATTGTATTTCCATTGAGGATCAAGGTGGTTTCATATAAGGCGATATGCTCTTTTCTCGCTTTTAGATAGATGGCTATGAACCAGATGAGAAGAGCCATACCGACAGGAATGCCAATATATTTTCCCATCCATTCAATCGGATCAAAATAAGCATCATTGTCCGGCAAATATATCATCGCCAGAATGGCTGACAGCATAAGAATACCGATTTTTGCTAGGTTAAAGAAATATTGTTTATGATTAACACGTAATTCCTTCACCGAATGCCTCCTTTTTACGGGCATCGTGATAATTATGTAAGATGATTAAACGTTTGAATGAACCAATTGAAAAGGTAAGACAGTACGATAACGTATAGCAGAATAGCTATGCGTGCTACAATAGGAGAAAAAGAATACAGCTTCTTCGCGATATGGTAGGAAGGGCCAAGTGCAACCGCCCCCAACGTATCCATCATGAGAAAGGAATCATCACGAAACCATTCATAGATTTTACGGATACCTTTAAATGAAAAGATAAACAGCACACCGTACATAATATTGAACAAAAGAGCAAGCATAGCAATCATGAATATAAGATTAATGATAACCATAATAATGTCACCTAAGAATTGGATTTATTATCTCTATCTTATCATTATCCAATAGGCACGTGAACCTGCCGTAGGTCGGAGAATCGAAGATAAACAGTATTACAAGAAGAGGAGAGGGAACGATGAAGTACTCGCAGGAATACATAAACCAGGAAATAAGTCGTATTTTCAATGCTATCGAGATACATGAACAATATATATAAATTACACTTGATATTTTGACATGGTAGCGTAGTTGGCAGTAGGAGGGATGGAGAAAGAAGAGGTTGGATGCGCCCTGCGCTCTAGCAGAAGAAAGGCCAGTCTGTCTTTTTCCGACCGTACTTGAGATGCTGTATACCGATCCAGTATTCATTGTAAAATCGACTTCTGCTTCAGAACAGCTAATGAAGGCTTATGGCTTTCGATTGTTATATGATTGTAATCTGCTTAGTTTCATTATTCCGGAGCTTTGCGTATGCGTAGGGTTCGACCAGAGAAACCCGCACCATGATAAAGACGTATATGAACACATCCTTAGTGTGGTAGAAGCGACACCGAATGATCTGACAGTACGATTGGCGGAGCTGTTTCATGATATTGCTAAACCGGATACCTTTACAGTTGATGAGCAGGGAATTGGGCATTTTTATGGGCATGAGCGTGAATCAGCCTATATCGCAAAAAAAATCATGCAAAGGTTACAGTTTGACAATAAACGTATAGAGGATGTTTTTCTACTTATTGCTAATCATTTGGCTTTTTGCGAAAAACGTAAAACAATCAAGAAGCTGATGAACCGAGTAGGTCAGAAAAACATTGATAAGCTCTATCATTTAATGGAAGCAGACATAAAAGGACATAAGCCGCCTTATAACTTTGACAAATTGCACATCATGATAGGGCGTACGAAAGAGTTGGTAGAGACACAGCATCCTCTCTCTGTTAAGGATTTATCTATAAACGGGTACGATTTATCTGTAATTGGAATTGAGAAAGGAAAGGCAATGGGGAGCATACTTGCAGCGCTGTTGGAGAAAGTATTGGAAGACCCTAGTTTAAATACAAAGGAAAAATTACTGAACATTGTTAAGAGAAATGGATGTTAATGAGTAGCTTGTATGTAGCTGATTAAGGTGTGAAAAGACCTCTTGGTTTTTCATACCTTTAATTATTTCGCTTGACATATTTTGAATATTTTATTATTTTATAAATACATAGCCAATGTAATATATACGGTTGATGATTGTGGGAGAGACCGAACAGCATGTTCGGCACCGAAGGGGCAAGTCTCAAAAAGCCTTGGGACAGAAACTCTCAGGTAAAAAGACTGCAATTGGACGCACCTCTGGAGAGAGCTGTAAAGCCACCAAAGGAGAAACTTCCCGGAAAGTAAGGGGAATAATCTCTCAGGTAAAAGGACAGAGAAAAGGTAGATAACTTGACATTCTACCTTTTCTCTGTCCTTTTTTGTATTCAATTACCAAATACTAGTCTTAAAAAGACGTCTGGGGAGGAAAAAAAATGAACATAACGGTAACAGAAATGGCTGCAGCCGAGCTGGAAAAAATATTTGTACCGGATGATATGGCTTTGCGTATTGATGCGGAATTGGCCGGTTGTTGTACATGGACGCTGACTGTAAAGATCATTCCAGATGAACTACGAAGGAATGACACTGTGATTCTTAAGGAGAACATGTGGTTTTACATCGATCATTTTACAAAAAAGTATATAGGTGAAGAGATTGTGTTAGACTTTGATTCTTCAACGGGTTATACACTTTCGAACACTGATAACATTTTCATATGTATAACTTAGATTGAAAATCAACATCATTCAAGTAATACACAAGAAGCGAAAGAGAGGAATCAATGAAGGAACGTAAACATTTTAAGAAGATAGTCGTGATAGAACGAGGAAAAGTCGCAAATCGCATCCTTAAAGCATGTAAAGAATTAGGGATTTATACAATTGCAGTATATTCGGAGCATGATGTTCATTCTTCGCATCATCTGAAAGCCGATAAAGCTTATGTTATCGGAAAAGGAAGAAAGCCTTTCCAAGCATGCTTTGATATTGAAGAGATGATTGAGATCGCAAAACATGAGCAGGCGGATGCGATTCATCCAGGGTACGGAATCTGGATGGAAAACCTCAAATTGTCAAAGCGATGTAGAGAAGAGGACATTGTTTTCATTGGTCCTCGTCCTACGCATATCGAACTGTTTAATGATAAGGCTGCTGCCAGGGCAACAGCGGCTACACTTGGCATTCCACTCGTTCCTGACACACCCACTCTTGTGCAAAGTATACAGGAGGCTATAACCTTTGGTGAGGAAACCGGTTATCCCATTATTATCAAAACAACAACGGGCTATAAGGAAAAAAGCATACAGGTTGTCCGTAGTAAGGAAGAGTTGCTAGAGATAGCAAAGCACCCTTATAGCGGATCAAAGATGTATGTAACGAAGTATCTCGAACGGCCGAAACATATTACCATTCAGGTTTTAGCTGATCGGTATGGCGAGTTTACGTATTTCCTTGGAGAAGAATCTTCTTATTTACTCTTGTCTACTACGTTAATACATCAAATGGGTCAATCTGCTATACGGCTTATGAAAGCTATCGATTGTCATCATATAGGAATCATAGAATTTCTTGTTACGCCGGATTACCGCTATTATTTTAGTGAAATAAACACTCGCGTTCAATTTGCATCTAGGAGGAAAAGCGGCGTGGATATTATCCGGTCTCAAATCCGTTTGGCAGAAGGATTCCCATTAGTAAGCATGGATGGAAACCCTTCAGTAAAAACCGTATTATAAAAAAGGGGGCAGAAAGCATTGCATAAAAAAATGAACAAAAACCGCGCGAATTTACTACTTTCTTGTCAGGAGAAACCTGGTATCATTTCAACTGTGTCTAATTTTTTATTAGAACATAAAGCAAATATCGTACAATTTGATCAACATACAACAGATCCACAGAGCGGCACCATTTTTATTCGAGTTGCATTTGACTTGGAAGATTTCGCCTCTTCGTTTATGAAGCTTGAACAGGGATTGGCCTTGATAAGCCAAGGGCATGCCATGAATTGGCGCTTGAGTAACGAAAATAAAAAGAAGCGAATGGCGATATTTGTATCCAGAGCCGATCACTGTCTTATGGAACTTCTTTGGCGCTGGAAGTCGGAAGAAATATTAGTAGATATTCCGATGGTTATCAGTAATCACCCTTTGTTAAGAGAGGCTGTAGAAGCGTATGATATTCCTTTCTACCATATCCCTGTGTCTGCTGAAACAAAAGAAGAGGCGGAACGCAGAGCATTGGAAATTATGAAGAATAAAGTCGATTTTATTGTTTTAGCAAGATATATGCAGATTCTTTCTCCTGATTTTATATCTCGATATCCAAATCGGATTATTAACATTCATCATTCTTTTTTGCCGGCGTTTATAGGGGCGAATCCTTATGAGAGAGCATTTGAGCGCGGGGTTAAGCTAATCGGAGCTACTGCACATTACGTAACGAACGATCTTGATGAGGGTCCGATTATTCAACAGGATGTATTACGGGTTAATCATCGATATACGACAGAAGAGTTAAAGGTTGCTGGACGTCATGTAGAGAGAATCGTTCTTGCTGAAGCTGTTTCCTGGCATATCGAAGATAAAGTGCTCACACATGGAAACAAAACGATTGTATTTACATAGACATTTTTCAGGTGGTAACTATTGATTTTTAAAAATTTAAAATAATAAAAAAATAAATAGTGGCAATAATTGACCTAATCAGACAATTATAGTAAAGTAAAAGAAACCAAATAACTTCATACGAGCGGATGATGATTGCAGGAGAGACTGAACAGCATGTTCGGCACCGAAGGAGCAAATCCCAAAAAAACCTTGGGACAGAAACTCTCAGGTAAAAAGACTGCAATTGGACGCACCTCTGGAGAGAGCTATAAAGCCACCAAAGGAGAAACCTCCCCAAGTAGAATGGGAGATAATCTCTCAGGTAAAAAGGACAGAGGAAAGGTAAAGTGTTCATTTTGCCTTTCCTCTGTTCTTTTTTATTTGGAAAGGCGCCGAAAACAAATACGAAAACCAGAGGAGGATGTATTAATGAGCTTGCTGGATCATGATCAAGAGATTTATGAAGCCATTGAGAATGAGAGAAAGCGGCAAAACAGTACATTAGAGTTAATCGCTTCAGAGAACTTTGTAAGCGAAGATGTAATGACTGCAATGGGCTCTGTGCTCACGAATAAGTATGCGGAAGGATATCCAGGCAAGCGATATTACGGTGGATGCGAATTTGTCGATGTGGTCGAAAGACATGCGATTGAACGGGTAACTGAGCTGTTCGGAGCAATCTACGCTAACGTACAGCCGCATTCTGGAGCTCAAGCAAATACGGCGGTATATTATTCTCTTCTACAGCCGGGAGACAAAATCATGGGAATGAACCTATCTCATGGTGGGCACTTAACTCACGGAAGTCCTGTAAGCATATCCGGAAAATGGTTTGATGTCGTGGCGTATGGAGTGAAAGAAGACACACACCTCATCGATTACGATGAAGTAGAAGCGATTGCCCTTCGTGAACGCCCCAAGTTAATTATTGCTGGAGCAAGCGCATATCCCAGGGTAATCGACTTTGCAAAATTCAAGGAAATTGCTGACAAAGCCGGAGCGCGGTTAATGGTTGATATGGCTCACATCGCTGGCCTTGTGGCGGCGGGAATTCACCCGTCCCCTGTTCCTTATGCTGATGTTGTAACCAGCACGACGCATAAAACGTTACGTGGTCCACGTGGGGGTATCATTCTTACGAATGACGAAGAAATATTCAAGGGTGTCAACAAGGCGATTTTCCCAGGACTTCAGGGAGGGCCTCTGATGCATGTAATTGCCGCTAAGGCTGTTTCTTTTAAAGAAGCTCTGCATCCAAGCTTCAAGAAGTATGCAGCACAAGTCGTGAAAAATGCCTCTGTATTAGCTGATACGCTCAAACAAGAAGGGGCAGCTCTTGTATCCGGTGGAACGGACAATCATCTGCTGATGGTTGATGTCCGTCCATGGGGTTTAACGGGTAAAGAAGCGGAGCATGTACTAGAAGAAGCGGGTATTACAGTGAATAAGAACACAATTCCTTTTGATTCAGCAAGTCCTTTCGTTACGAGTGGAGTTCGAATTGGAACGGCCGCTATTACTACACGCGGCATGAAGCAAGAGGAGATGAGAATCATCGCTTCTTCTATCGCTGAGGTCTTGAAGAGCAAAGGGGATGCTGAAACGGTAGCAAAGGTACAGAGTATTATCCGTCAACTGTGTGAAGCGTATCCTCTTTACGACAGAGTATTGGTGTAACAGGTAGAAGCCTTATACGGCAAGGGGGGCTTGGATAGATGGTATACAATAGCTGCTTCGATATTATTGGGCCGATTATGGTTGGACCGTCAAGTTCTCATACAGCAGGAGTTGTGTCGATTGGAAGTTTCGTTTATAACCTCTTGGATGGTGCTCCTGATAAGGTGAATATCATTTTCTACGATTCTTTTGCCGAGACATATAAAGGACACGGAACAGACAAGGCAATCGTTGGTGGTTTACTCGGAATGACCACCGACGATGTACGGATTCGGGATTCGCTAACAATAGCGAGGGAACAGGGAATAGAAGTCACATTTAAATTAAAGGGTCAATGTCCATACTATGACCATCCCAACATAGTCTTTATTCAAGCAGAAAAGCAAGGAGAACTGCTTGCAGTTGGAGGTGTTTCTTTGGGAGGCGGAATATCAAAAGTATTCCATATCAATGGCTTCTCCGTTACTATCCTGTTAAACGCCCCTTATGATCGGGAGCAGGTACGAGAGTATAGGAAGAAACGAATTTCCTCTGTGGGCATCGGGTGAAAAACATGGATATTCAATCGATGAAGGAACTGCTCGATTATTGTAGCCAAGAGAGAATAAGCATTGCAGAAGTAATGCTGAACATGGAAATTAGCAAGACAAATAAGGACCGGGAAACAATTGTTCAGATGATGAAAGAGCGGCTCGTCAAAATGAAAGAGGCTGTCGATCAAGGTGTCTCTGATCGTTCACTCGCACCAAGCGGTATCTCCGGTGGAGATGCTTGCATAATGGGGCAGTATAAAGATAAGGGCGACTACTTGAGTGGCAGCTATATTGCGGATGCTATGCGCTTCGCCTTTGCCACCTCGGAAACGAATGCGCGTATGGGAATTATTGTGGCGACTCCCACCGCAGGCTCTGCCGGAATTCTTCCGGGTTGCTTATTTTCACTCTATGAAAATGGAAAGTTCACGTATGAAGAGTTAGTTATGGGGCTTTTTACAGCCAGTGCAGTAGGTTATATCATTGCCAATCGGGCTTTTATCGCCGGAGCGGCGGGGGGATGCCAGGCAGAGGTCGGATCAGCTACGGCTATGGCTGCCGCTGCGATTGTTGAGCTAAAGGGAGGAACGCCACTGCAAGCCATTAACGCTGCTGCCATTGCGCTTAAATCAATGCTTGGACTTGTCTGTGATCCGGTAGCAGGTCTGGTTGAGGTTCCTTGCATTAAACGGAATGTAATCGGGACATCGATTGCTTTTTCGGCCGCAGATATAGGTCTGGCCGGTATCGAAAGTCGGATTCCCTGCGATGAAGTCATCGGTGCTATGTATGATATCGGAAAGAATATGCCCCGGACTTTACGCGAAACAGCCCTCGGAGGCCTAGCCATGACGCCTTCGGGACAAAAGATTAAGAAACGAATCATGGATTAAATAGATGCTTAAAGGGTGGATGAACATGTTAAAAAGAACACCGCTATTTGAACTTTATGCCAAATACGGCGGAAAAACAGTCGACTTTGGTGGGTGGGAGTTACCGGTGCAGTTTAGCAGCATTTTAGAAGAACATCATGCTGTCCGTAACAATGCCGGTCTGTTCGATGTTTCGCACATGGGAGAAGTATTGATTAAAGGTCCCGACGCCGAAAAGGTAATTCAGTACTTATGTACAAACGATAGTGCTTCAATGCAAAAAAATCAGGCGATTTATACTGCAATGTGCTATGCGTCTGGAGGTACCGTTGATGATTTGCTGATTTATAAAATAGAAGAGCATGAATACCTTTTGGTCATCAATGCTTCTAATATCGACAAGGATGTAGACTGGATTGTATCTCAGGCAAAGGGAGATGTGACGATAGAGAATCAGTCAGACAAAATAGCCCAGCTTGCTCTGCAAGGGCCGAAGGCGGAAGCCATTCTGCAAAAACTAACTTCTTCCGATTTATCTGGGATCACATTTTTCCACTTCCGACAAGACGTGGATATTGCGGGTGTGAAAACACTCGTATCACGTACCGGATATACAGGTGAGGATGGATTCGAATTGTATGTGGATGCTTTGGATGCTTGCACGCTTTGGGAAAAGATCCTGGAAGCGGGAAAAGAAGAAGGAGTTCTCCCGTGCGGCTTGGGAGCCCGAGATACGCTGCGCTTTGAGGCAAGGCTTCCTCTGTACGGACAGGAGCTGGATAAAGATATCAGCCCATTAGAAGCAGGTATCGGATTTGCTGTTAAGGTAGGAAAAGAAGAAGATTTTATCGGCAAGGAAGCGCTTGTACGCCAAAAGCAAGAAGGTGTATCCCGTAAAATTGTAGGTATCGAGATGGTTGGAAGAGGAATTCCGCGCAATGGCTATCCGGTATATGCGTCTGGTTCGAGCGAAGAAGATGAAGCGATTGGCTATATCACATCAGGTACACAATCCCCGACGCTGAAGAAAAACTTAGGGTTGGCTTTGATTCAAACCGATTTTGCAAGCGTTGGAACACAGGTAGAAGTAGAGGTTCGTGGTAAGCGAGTGGAAGCAATTACCGTAAAAACACCATTCTACAAAAGATAAATCCATCCGGCGAGCATCGCCGTTCATATCATTCATATAGAAAATATCGTAGGGGGAGTAAACGTGAGTCAGACAGTTTCCAGTTTTCTTTATAGTAAAGAGCACGAGTGGGTTGAAATTATTAAAGGAAATCTAGTAAAGATAGGCATTACGGATTTTGCACAAAATCAATTGGGGGATATTGTCTTTGTTGAACTGCCGCAAGAGGGGGAGGAGATCACTGCCAACGAGAGTATGGGAACGGTTGAATCTGTTAAAGCGGTCTCTGAAATCTTCTCGCCTGTCAGCGGAAAAGTTACACAGATGAATGGTGATTTAGAAGATACCCCAGAAATTATTAATAGCGAACCATATGGCCAAGGATGGATGGTAACTGTAGAGCTAAACAATCCGGATGAACTGAAAGAATTGATGACAGCCGAACAATATAGTGCATTTGTTGAGGAGGAATAAACATGAAGTATCGCTATCTTCCCATGACCATAGAGGATAAGGAGGACATGCTGTCCTTCCTTGGAATCGAAGATGTAAATGAGTTGTTTTCCGATATTCCGGAGGAGATTCGCTTGAAAGGGAAATTGAATATTCCGGAAGCCTTATCCGAGCCGGAAACGGTTAGACATTTTAACCGTCTGGCAGGCAAGAATGTCAACAGCATGGAATATGCCTATTTTCTCGGCGCAGGCATTTATGACCATTATATCCCCAGCACAGTGAACCATGTAATCTCCCGCTCTGAATTTTATACAGCATATACACCATATCAACCGGAAATCAGCCAGGGCGAGCTGCAGGCGATTTTCGAATTCCAGACGATGATTTGTGAATTGACTGGCATGGAAGTAGCGAACTCTTCCATGTATGATGGGCCTACTGCTCTTGCGGAAGCGGCTAATTTAGCCGTCGGCGGAGCGAAAGGAAAAAAAGTCGTTATTTCTCGTGCTGTACACCCTGAAGCACGTGCGATTCTGCAGGTAAATGCTAAGGGTCAAAACTATGAAGTGGTAGAGGTTGATGTAAAGAACGGAAAAACGGATCTTCAAGCGCTCGAAGAGGCTGTAGACGAAAGCGTAGCAGCGGTAATCGTCCAATATCCGAACTTCTTCGGAACAATCGAGGATGTGGCTGCGATCGAGGAAATAGCCCATAAACATAAAGGATTGCTTGTTGTTAGCTCGAACCCGCTGGCCTTGGGAGTTTTGCAACCGCCGGGAGCTTTCGGTGCGGATATTGTAGTAGGGGATGCCCAGCCGTTTGGCATTCCGATGCAATTCGGCGGTCCATCCTGCGGATATTTTGCTGTACGTGAAAAGCTAATGCGCAAGATTCCAGGCAGGATCGTCGGACAAACGGTAGATCAAGAGGGACGACGCGGCTTTGTATTAACGCTTCAGGCTCGTGAGCAACATATCCGTCGTGAAAAAGCAACATCTAATATTTGCTCGAATCAAGCGCTCAATGCATTGGCGGCATCAGTAGCGATGTCAGCGCTCGGCAAACAGGGTGTTCAGGAAGTGGCATGGTTAAATGTACAGAAAAGCCAATATGCGAAAAATCAAATCACTGCATTGGATCGATATGAAATCGCGTTCGATGTACCCGTTTTTAATGAGTTTGTTATAAAAGTACCGGGTTCTGTCGCCGATATTAACCGGAAGCTCTTAGAACAAAAGATTGTCGGCGGATATGATCTGGGACGTGATTATCCGGAATTGGCCGGCCATATGCTGCTGGCGGTAACAGAGATGCGCACAAAAGAAGAAATCGATTCACTTGTTCAAGGATTGGAGGAGATTGGCCGTGCTTAAAGTGAACGATAGCGAAAAAGCCCTCATTTTTGAAATGAGCAGAACGGGCCGTGCCGCTTACGATCTGCCGAAAAGTGATGTGCCTACCGTGGATATGGAGTCGGTTATCCCGAAAGGTAATTTGCGTCAGACACCGGCTGAATTGCCGGAAGTATCAGAACTGGACTTGATGCGTCATTACACGGAGTTATCTAACCGTAATCATGGCATTGATTCCGGATTTTATCCGCTCGGTTCTTGCACAATGAAATACAATCCGAAGATTAACGAAGATGTTGCGCGTTATCCTGGCTTCGCAAAAATCCATCCCTATCAGGCAGAGGAGACTGTCCAGGGAGCGCTGCAAGTGCTGTATGATTTGCAGACAGAATTGGAAGAGATCACCGGAATGGATGCAGTCAGCTTGCAACCTGCAGCCGGAGCGCAAGGGGAATGGACGGCATTAATGATGATTCGGGCATATCATGAAAACCGTGGAGAAAAGAGGAACAAGGTGATTGTTCCAGATACGGCTCATGGTACCAACCCGGCCAGTGTATCGGTTGCCGGGCTGGAAGCAGTTACGATTCCGTCTGATGAAAAAGGAAATGTCGATTTAGAAGAGCTGCGTAAAGTTGTTGGCCCCGACACGGCGGCTTTGATGCTGACAAACCCAAGCACATTGGGCCTATTTGAGGAAAATATTTCTGAGATTGCCGATATCGTACACGGAGCGGGCGGGTTGCTGTACTATGACGGAGCAAATACGAACGCCATTCTAGGGATAACCCGTCCGGGAGATATGGGCTTTGATGTTGTGCACTTGAACTTGCATAAGACGTTCACAGGTCCTCACGGAGGCGGTGGTCCTGGTTCGGGCCCTATCGGTTGCAAAAAGGAGTTGCTTTCGTTCTTGCCGCGTCCACAGATTGTGAAAGATGGAGAGGTGTACCGATTTGACTACGGTATCCCGAACTCTATCGGCCGCGTGAAGGCATATTACGGAAACTTCGGGATTAACTTGCGGGCCCATGTATATATTCGCTCTAACGGTCCAACCGGGTTACAGCGTGTGTCTGAGGAAGCTGTATTGAATGCAAACTATATGATGCGAAAGCTAGCTCCTTATTATGACCTGCCATATGATCGCATCTGCAAGCATGAATTTGTTTTATCCGGAAAGAGGCAGAAGAAATTAGGCGTACGAACGTTGGATATGGCAAAACGTTTACTGGACTTTGGCTATCATCCACCGACGATTTACTTTCCGCTTATCGTTGAAGAATGCATGATGATCGAGCCAACAGAGACCGAATCAAAGGAAACCCTTGACGAATTTATCGATGCGATGATTCAAATCGCCAGGGAAGCGGAAGAGGATCCAACGGTTATCCAGGAAGCACCTCATCATACTGCTATTTCACGCCTGGATGAAGTGAATGCCGCGCGGAAGCCGGTGTTGCGCTATAAGAAGCCGGTAGAAGAATCGGTGAAAGGAAGCGGCATTCATGAGCCTGTCCAAGCGTGAAGCCAAGCCGAAATGGCTAAAAATTAAACTTAATACGAACGAAAGATTTAAAGAGATAAAGAGCATCATGTGCGGAAAAGAACTTCATACCGTGTGTGAAGAAGCGAAATGCCCGAATATATACGAATGCTGGAGCAACCGAACAGCCACCTTTATGATTTTGGGCAGTGTATGTACGAGAGCGTGTCGTTTCTGCGCCGTTCATACCGGCTTGCCTACCGAATTGGATGAGGCAGAGCCGCAGAAGGTAGCAATAGCCACGAAACAGATGGGCTTCTCCCATGTTGAATCCGGTCCTTTAGTTAGAAGCTCTTATCATACTCATAAACAGGTAAAGCAAGTAACCGGCGCGAAGTAATTTTTATTCAAGAACTGAAAGAATGATAGGCCATGTGGAAAATAAACATTCTGCATGGCCTTTTTGTATTAATTGTAAGGCTGTATGCAATCGTCTAAAAATAATAAAAATTCCTTGACGATTTAGTAGTGATATTATTATACTTAAAATAATTAATACGTTATTATAACGTTATATGTTAAAAACGTTATATAAAATCAATTTAGGAGGTCCTAACATGGTCAAATTAGTTGCAATCTATCGTAAACCGGAAAATACCGATACATTCGACGAGCATTACTTTAACGTGCATACACCGCTTGCAGAAAAGATGCCAGGTCTCAGAAAACTGGAAGTAAATAAGGTGTATGGGGCACCGATGGGAGAAAGTAATCTTCATTTGCTGGCTGAGATGTATTTCGACAACAAGGAAGATCTGAATGCAGCGATGACATCACCGGAAGGAAAGGCTGCTGCGAGAGATTTGATGGGCTTTGCCGGGAAAATCGTATCCATGCATTTTGCCGAGGTTCTATAAGAAAAGAAAATAACGCCAGCAAGCGTGTTATTGCCAGAGAGGGGCTGCCCGGATTGTTCAGGAGGCTCCTTTCTATATAAATAACGTTAAGTCAGATATATGTAGGAGTGAGTGCAATGCCATACAAATCAAATAATCGTTTTAACCACTACTTAGGCATTGAAATCGAGCGAAATGATGAAGACGGCTGCAGAGCTGTATTGAAAGTGCGTCCGGAACTGTATAACAGTATCGATGGAGTTGTTCATGGTGGCGTTACCGGCACACTTGCGGATGTAGCTATGGGCCATGGAGCTGCCCCTCATATAAATGGAGTGCAGCAATGCGTGACCGTAGAAAACAAAGTAAGCTATTTGTCACCGGCGAAAGGAGAGCTGCTTATCGCAGAATCCAGGGTCGTTAAGAACGGAAAAAGAATCATCGTGATGCAGGCGGAAGTTAGTACAAACGACGGCACGTTGGTCGCTATTGCCTCAGGCACGTATGCTCGGATAAATACACCCCCATTATAGTTTTTAGGGGAAGGGAGAGAGAGAAAAGATGGAACAACAAACCGTCACACTGGAGAGGGACGGACATATTGCCACGATAAAATTGAACCGACCGAATGCATTAAACGCTTTTAATTATGAAACGCTCGTTCGCTTAGGAGAGATAATTGAGACCATCGAGCAGCAAATGAAAGAGATTCGTGTAGTAATCGTGACAGCAGAAGGTCGTGCTTTCTGTGCGGGTGCTGATCTCAAAGAACGGCGTACATTAAACGAACAGCAAGTCCGTCGTAATGTAAGGAAGATCCGAGATGTATTTTCTGCTCTGGAGAGAATCCCGCAGCCTACCATCGCTGCCATAAATGGTTTTGCATTTGGTGGTGGATTCGAGCTTGCGCTTGCCTGCGATTTCAGGTATGCCTTGCAGGAAGCTAAAATGGGACTCACAGAAGTAAGCTTAGGAATTATTCCCGGAGCCGGAGGCACACAGCGACTATCGAAGCTTATTGGGCCTTCTAGAGCAAAAGAGTTGATTTTAACAGCAAAGAAAATATGTGCAACAGAAGCATTTGAATACGGCATTCTCAACGGTGTAGCCGAGAACTTCGAACAACTGAATGCCAAGGTGCAATCCATGGCAAACGACATTCTTGCTAACGCTCCGCTTGCCGTGTATCAAGCTAAGTACTCCATTGATAAAGGAAACGGTGTGGATTTGCAGACCGGATTGGCTATCGAATCGAAAGCATATGAAGTCATTATCCCTACAAAGGATCGTGTCGAGGCGCTCGAAGCGTTCAGTGCAAAACGAAAGCCGATATTTCAAGGGGAATAATCGTTTCGGATGATCAAGGTGTTCCTGTCCGCATTTGTAAGCGGAAACAAAGAAGTGATGACTTACATTCGGTTGAGGAGGAAGAAGAATGATATTCAATCATGAAATAGAAACGATGGCACGTAAGGATATGAAAAAAATCCAACTGGAAAGACTTCAGCAAACCGTAAAGCATGCCTATAAAAACGTTCCATTTCATAAAGAAGCATTTGATCGTGCGGGCATTGCACCAGAGGACATTCAATCGTTAGAAGATATGCAACGGTTGCCCTTTATGAAAAAAACAGACCTTCGGGAAAATTATCCGTTTGGCCTTTTTGCTGTAGGTACAGATCAGGTTGTCCGCATTCATGGTTCATCCGGGACGAAAGGGAAACCGACCGTTGTCGGCTATACGAAAAAAGACATAGAGAACTGGGCTGAGATCGTGGCACGAGCGCTCTGCTGTGCTGGAGGAAATCCTGGTGACATTTTCCATAATGCGTATGGTTACGGGCTGTTTACAGGAGGTCTGGGCCTGCATTACGGGATCGAACATATGGGAGCGGTGGCCGTTCCAGTTTCAGGCGGCAATACGCCTCGTCAAATTACGCTAATCCAGGATTTTCAGCCCCGCGGTATTGCGGGTACGCCGTCATATGTATTGAATATTGTAGAAGAAATGAAGCGGATGGGGCTAAATCCCAGAGAGACAAGCCTACGGTACGGTATTTTCGGAGCAGAGCCATGGTCAGAGGAGATGCGGGTGCAATTGGAGGAAGGGCTTAACATTAAAGCTGTTGACATATACGGGCTAAGCGAGGTTATGGGACCGGGCGTTTCCATTGAATGCCATGAGGCGCAAGACGGACTCCATATTGCGGAAGATCACTTTCTGGCAGAGATCGTGGATCCGAAAACAGGAGAGGCTTTGCCATACGGACAAGAAGGGGAACTGGTATTCACTTCTTTAACGAAAGAAGCGTTTCCGGTTATTCGTTACCGTACGGGCGATATCGCCTCCTTGCACCCTGAGAAATGTACTTGTGGCCGAACTACCGCAAGAATGTCCCGAATTAAAGGCAGGGTAGACGATATGCTTATCATTCGCGGTGTAAACGTATTTCCGACCGAGATTGAATCCGTATTGTTAGGCTTCAAGCAGCTGGCTCCACATTATCAAGTTGTAATCGAACGCGACGGGGCGCTTGATCGTTTCGAAGTGCACTGTGAAGTGACGGACGAATTCATCGGTCAGACGGGCAAGCTGGAAGAGAGCGACGCGGCAGCCGGATTAATGAAGTCCATTGGTCATGAAATGAAAAATGCCCTGGGCGTGTCCGTTGTCTTACGTGTTAATGAGCCGAACACGATTCCGCGCAGTGATGGAAAAGCGATTCGAATCGTGGATAATCGCAGCAAAACTGTGCTAGCGTAGCACCGTTTCAGGATAAGGAAGGAGGCGGTAGGATGTCTTATGAACATATCAAGATATCACAGGAAGAGAACATAGGCATTATTATATTAAATCGGCCACATGTGTTAAATGCATTAAACTTGAAGCTCATTGACGAATTGGTTGAAGAATTGGAGCGAATGGACAGGGATGCATCTATCCGCGCCATTGTTCTTGCGGGGAATGACAAAGCATTCGCCGCAGGAGCAGACATCGGTGAGATGGCAGATGAAGCTGCTGTGCCAATGTTAGTAAAGGACCAGTTTGCCGTATGGGATCGCATTGCGAGAGTGTCGAAACCGATTATCGCGGCAGTGAGCGGGTTTGCGCTTGGAGGCGGTTGTGAATTGATGATGCACTGTGACGTTGTTATTGCTTCCGAAACGACACGGATTGGCCAGCCAGAAATTAAGCTAGGAGTGATGCCGGGAGCTGGTGGTACGCAGCGATTGACAAAAGCGGTAGGAAAGGTCAAGGCGATGGAAATGCTACTGACAGGTGAACCGATTTCGGCGCAGGAGGCGTTGCGCTATGGACTCATTAATAAGGTCGTGCCAGTTGAAAGCTACTTTAAAGAAGCAATGAAAATCGCGTGCAAAATTGGCGCACAGCCTCCCGTCGCTGCTCGTTTGATTAAAAAGTCGGTTCTAAAAGCAGTTGATTATCCGTTGGATGAAGGTCTGGATTATGAACGTCACTGTTTTTATCTGCTGTTTGCAAGCGAAGATAAAACAGAAGGAATGAAAGCGTTTATAGAGAAACGCCAGCCGAATTTCATTGGAAGGTAGGGGATAAGCATATGTATGAAACGATTTTGTACGAATCGATTGAGGGAGTCGCAAAAATTACGATGAACTGTCCCGATAAATTTAACGCATTCACTGAGCAGATGCATAAAGAGATGCTTGATGCATTAAAAAAAGCGGGGAAAGACCCGATGGTTCGATGCATCGTACTAACAGGTGCAGGTAGAGCCTTTAATGCAGGCCAGGATCTAGCTGAGGTAGAGGGAGGAGATGTGGATTTTGGCGGATTTCTTCGAAAACGCTATAACCCATTAATTATGCAGCTCCGACAAACTGAGAAGCCGATTATTGCAGCCGTTAATGGGGTGGCGGCCGGAGCGGGTATGAGCTTGGCTCTCGCTTGCGATATGCGCCTTGTGTCAGAAAAAGCTTCCTTCTCCAATGTTTTCATTAATATCGGATTGGTGCCTGATTCCGGCGGATGTTATTTTCTTCCCAGAATTGTCGGGATCGGAAAAGCATTGGAGCTGGCGTTAATGGGTGAGAAAGTGTCTGCCGAGGAAGCCTACCGTATTGGATTGGTAAACAAAGTTTTTCCGGCAGTTAATTTTGAAACGGAAGTCATGGAATATGCGTCCAGGCTGGCTGCATTGCCTACGACAGGAATGGGATTGATTAAGCGAGCGATGTACAAAGGGCTGGAGATGAATTTAGAAGAAACGCTGGAATATGAAGCACTTTCTCAGGAGATTGCCGGGGGCACAGAGGACCATAAAGAAGGTGTTCAGGCTTTCTTTGAAAAAAGGAAGCCGGTGTTTACAGGGAAGTAAAGGAGAGAGAATAATATGACGCACGCTCAAGTCGGAATCATAGGTGCAGGTACGATGGGTGCGGGCATTGCCCTTGTTTGCGCCAGACAGGGACACCGAGTTCTTTTGCTTGATATGAATCAAGCAGTATTGGAAAAAGCACAGTCGTATGTAGCGTCTATGCTTGCAAAAGATGTGAACAAGGGAAGAATAACGGAACGTCAAAAAGAAGAAACGTACGAACGCATATTTCCGATCGCAGATATGCAAAAGCTGCATGTTTGCGACATTGTCATTGAAGCTGTACCGGAGCGATTGGAATTGAAGAAATCGGTTTTCTCTTCACTGGCGGAGATATGTCGTGAAGATACGCTCTTACTGACGAATACATCATCCATCTCAATTACAGAAATTGCAGGGGGCATAAAGAAGCCTGAACGCATTGTTGGCTTTCATTTCTTCAATCCCGCTCCCGTCATGCCTTTAATCGAAATCATTCGTGGAAAAAAATCAAGTGATGAAAACATAGAGAAGGTCTATCAATTTGCAAAAGAACTAGGAAAGACACCAGTGCTTGTAAACGATATGCCAGGTTTTATTGTAAACCGTGTAGCTCGTCCCTACTATAATGAAGCTTTGCGTATTATCGGGGATCAGGGGGCCGGGATCGAGCAGATTGATACTATTATGAAAAAAGCAGGCGGATTCAAAATGGGACCTTTTGAATTACAGGATATGATAGGCATTGACGTTAATTTTGCTACGACAGAATCAGTATATACAAACTTTTTTCATGAAGGACGCTTTAAGCCAAGCCGCATTCAACAACGCATGGTACAAGCGGGTAGCTTAGGAAGAAAGAGTGGGGAGGGATTCTATGAGTACAGCGAATAAGACTGTTCTGCTGGCAGGTACGAGCTCCCTGTACCCTGAACTGAAGCAGTTGCTGGAAAGCGATAGCTACCGTGTTGTTTCGCTTGAACAGCTCGATGAATATAAGCATGAAGTCCGATTGGCATTGGAAGTAAACAATCTTGATTTGGCTAAGAAGAAAAGCACAATTAAGCAAATGGATACACTTCTTCCGGCGAATATTCCCATTTTGACAAGCTCGCTTGCGATTACGGCGACGGAAGTGGCGTCATGGACAGAATATCCGGAGAGAGTATGTGGCTTTGGCACGTTTGTTCCTTTGGTGGAGCGAGCGTTGTTTGAAGTAGCCCCTGCCTTGCAATCGGCTCCGTCTATAATTGAACAGGCAAGTTCCTTCTTTGTCTCGTTTGGCAAAGAGGTTGAAATCGTTGAAGATGAAGTTGGTCTTGTTTTTCCAAGGATTCTCTCTCTTATTATTAATGAAGCGGTGTTTGCTGTAATGGAGGGAACGGCTACGCCTGAGGATATCGATATTGCCATGAAAAAAGGAACTAATTATCCATACGGACCGCTGGAATGGGGAGATCGCATCGGCCTGGATGAGGTGTTCTCTGTTATAAGAGGCTTGCACCGGGATCTTGCAGAGGAACGGTACCGACCGGCTCCATTGCTGCGAAAGCTAGTATTGGCTGGTAGAGTAGGAGTGCGAAGCGGCCGCGGCTTTTATTCTTATGAAAAACAAGAGGTTTATCAGCCATGATAGGACAGAGACGGGAAGTGTATGTTGTTGCGAGTGCCCGTACAGCCATTGGGAAATTGGGTGGAAGCCTGCGAGACGTACCGATGGATGATTTGTCAGCTAGTGTCATGAATGGAGTCCTAGAGCGTGCGGGGATTTCTGGCAAGCAAGTCGACGGAGTCATTATGGGCAATGTCATTTCTGCAGGCCCTTTTATTAATATTGCCAGAGTGGGGCTATTGAAGGCCGGCTTGCCGGAATCTGTGCCCGGTTTAACTGTAAATCGAGTTTGCGCTTCCGGGCTTGAAGCGATTAATCTTGCTGCACAGTCCATTCAAGCGGGCCATGCGGATGTTATGCTGGCGGGTGGCGTAGAGAATTTGACACGCTCGCCATATATTTTAGAGAAGTTTCCCCAGCCATATCAACGTGGAGAACAAACACTCATGGAATCTTTCGGTGGCCCTCGTTCGGCTCCGGTATCATTATACGGGGATTTAACCATGGGAGATACGGCGGAGAATGTGGCAGAACGATTCGACATTAGTCGACAGGATCAAGATGTATTTGCTCTGGAAAGTCAGCGCAGGGCGATTCGAGCAATAGATGACTGTATATTTGCAGAGGAAATTGTTCCGATTACCGTTCCCGGCCCGAAGCGCGAGCCTGTTGTATTTATGCAGGATGAGCACCCACGCCGGGAGGTAACGATAGAAGCATTAGGGAAGCTAAAGCCTGCTTTTCGCAAAAATGGTTCTGTCACAGCCGGAAATTCATCAGGCATTAATGATGGAGCAGCGGCTGTACTGCTTATGAGTGAGGAAAAGGTGAAGGAGTACGGAATGAAGCCGCTTGGACGTATTGTCCATTTTGCCTGCGGCGGTGTGGCCCCAGATGTTATGGGGATCGGCCCGGTTGTTGCTATTCGTAAGCTGTTAAACGATATGAAAATGTCTATCGACCACATCGATGTATTTGAATTGAATGAAGCCTTTGCTTCGCAGGCGTTGGCCTGTATCCGTGAGCTGGGGTTGCCGATGGAGAAGACGAATGTAAACGGGGGAGCGATCGCTCTGGGGCACCCGCTCGGTGCAAGCGGAGCACGGTTACTCGCAACTACTCTGTACGAGCTTCGTCGGCGAAGCCAACAGTATGGCATTGTCTCTCTCTGTATAGGGGGCGGGCAAGGATTGGCTACACTGGTGGAAGCATTATAAGACGAAAAAGGAGAGAGCGAGATGGGAACACCTGTAATTGTCGATGCGGCAAGAACGGCGATTGGCCGATATGGGGGCGCATTGAAAGACGTACGCCCAGATGATCTGGGAGCTATTGTCATTCGAAAGCTGTTGGAGCGAAACCCCATTTCTCCCGAATCGATAGAAGATGTGTATTTTGGCTGCGCGAATCAAGCCGGAGAAGATAATCGAAACGTTGCCAGAATGTGTTTGCTATTGGCTGGGTTGCCTGTAACGGTTCCTGGTGTAACCGTGAATCGTCTGTGCGGTTCCGGATTGGAAGCTGTGAATCAGGGAGCAAATGCGATTAAAGCGGGACAGGGCAGCATATATGTGGCGGGAGGAACGGAAAGCATGACACGGGCGCCGCTCGTTATGATGAAGCCCGGAAAAGCGTATCAGAGAGGCAATCAGCAGTTGCATGACACTACGCTGGGCTGGCGGCTTGTTAATGATGCACTAGCTGCCGTATATCCTCCGATTTCGTTAGGGGAAACAGCAGAAAACGTGGCAGAGCAGTATGGTATTTCCCGGGAAGTACAGGATGAATTCGCGTGGGCTAGCCAGCAGAAGTATGCGCGTGCGCTTGCGAAAGGAACGTTTTCTGAGGAAATTGTACCGGTTGAAATCAAGGGGCGAAAAGGAGAAGTAACCGTAGTCGATCAGGATGAGCATCCGCGTCCTGAAACAACAATGGAGCGGCTTGCTTCTCTTAAGCCAGCTTTTAAACAGGGCGGTACTGTTACGGCAGGAAATTCATCGGGGCTAAATGATGGAGCAGCAGCTTTGCTGTTAATGGAACAAGAAACGGCAAACCGGCTTGGCGTAAAGCCGAGAGCCAGAATTGTCGCATCTGCTGTAGCAGGGGTTGATCCTTCCGTTATGGGGATCGGGCCTGTACCAGCTACACATAAAGCACTGAAACGAGCAGGTTTAACTATCGATGATATCGATTTATTTGAGCTGAATGAAGCTTTTGCCGCCCAGGCGGTAGCCAGTGTGCAAGAGCTCAACATTGATATGGACAAAGTCAATGTGAATGGAGGAGCGATTGCGCTAGGACATCCGCTCGGCTGCAGTGGCGCGAGAATTTTGACTACGCTTTTATATGAGATGGAACGAAGAGAAGCCCGCTACGGGTTAGCTGCCATGTGTATCGGAGTAGGACAGGGAATCGCCACTATTATTGAACGGGTGTAAACAGGAACAAAGCCACGACAATAAGATAAATGTCGTGGCTTTGTTCTTTAGTTTTTTTCTGCCCGCTTTACGTGGCTTAAAAATAGCTCGATTTCTTGATCCGTATAGAACGTTCCGTTTTCCCCTTCTTCGGGAAGGATGAGCGAAGGGGATAGTGAAAACAGTTCTGCCTTTCCGTCAGTGAAAAAAACCAACTGGACGATATGGCCGTTCGGAAATTGCCAGCTTACCAGCTGATTAGCTGTGCTGCTATCGTTATGAACATTAATTATATATTTTTCGAAAGGATACGTTCTTTTTAGTGTTAGTGAATGATCGAAATGGTTAGACGAAAGTGATGCCATGTCTTATGCTCTCCCTTTTCAGGCGTTCGTTGCCCTTTTTTCATCTTCTATCATAGCATACGTACCGAAAAGAATACCAATTTTCACTAAGGGGCGTGATTGACGTTATTTTTTTGCTCTACTATAATAACGGTACTTACTTGCCTGCAGAACAAAATTGTGTGTATTGGAAAGGAGGGAGGGCGTATGGCTCTTCGTTTTGAAACGTAGAGTTGTCTGTGCCCATGACTTGTGAAACCGCAATCAATGTTATTTACCATCTACGGCGAATACGTACGGCATTATGGAAGTGAAATATGGGTAGGAAGTCTAACGCGCTTACTTGGTGAATTTGGCTTGTCCGAACAAGCGGTGCGTGCTGCCATATCCCGCATGCAGAAACAAGGCTGGCTTGAATCCACAAAAGTCGGTAACCGAAGCTATTATTCTATGTCTCCCCGCGGACAGAAACGACTGGATGAAGCGGCTGCACGGATTTATAAGGTAGAAGCCGAAGGGTGGAACGGAAAGTGGTGCATTACCAGTTATAATATCCCTGAGAGTCAGCGGAACCTACGAGATCAGTTGCGTAAGGAGCTTACTTTTCTCGGATTTGGAATGCTGACGACCAGTACATGGATAAGCCCGAATGACTTAACGGAACGGGTAAAGGATATTACGTTATCATATGGAATAACGGAGTATGTAGAAGTGTTTATGGCCGAGCATGTCGGCTGGAGTGAGCCGAAAAAGCTTGTGGAGAAATGCTGGAATCTAGACGAGATGAACCGGGCTTACCAGGAATTTATTGAATTATATGAGCCTGAGTACGAAGCATTGAAGAAAAAAATGAAACAAAAAAAAGACGTTGCAGACAGTGATTGCTTTGTAGCGAAAACGAAGCTTGTGCATCATTATCGGAAATTTTTATTTATCGATCCGGATTTGCCTGAAGAGTTATTACCTGATTTATGGTTAGGAAAAAAAGCCGACCTTCTTTTTAACCGCTATTATGATTTATTAAATCCCGGGGCTATCCGCTTTTTTGAACAAATTTATGAGCCGGTTCCCGTACAGGATAAATAACATTACTGAAAACCCCCTCTTCTTATTAACAAATAGGAAGAGGGGGTTTTTCTTTAGCGGATAAGAAAGTAGATGTTGTTGTAAAGCAAGCGAGTGGTAATGCCTGTGAGTTTTTTTTATATTTTTGCACAATTGTATTGACAGATTAATATGACGTTATGTTATTATAACGTTATAAAAACGATATATAATTTATTCGTATTATTAATAGTGTTAACCGCTACATGTTCTAAAAAGTAAAACGTATCGAGAAGCTGAGAGGGGGCCTTAACGTGATAAATCAGTATGAAAAAAACAATGAAGAGATGTATAACGAACAGATGGATGAATTCCTGGAGCGAATTGAACGCGGTGACAAAATTGAAGCGGATGACTGGATGCCAGATGATTACCGCCAACAGCTTATTAAACTCATTTCCATGCACGGTGTAAGCGAAATCATGGGCGCGTTGCCGGAGAAGGAATGGGTGCCGAAAGCGCCCACCCTACGCCGCAAACTGGCGATTATGGCAAAAGTGCAGGATGAAATGGGGCATGGACAACTGTTAATCCGGGTTGCCGAAGATTTAATGGCACCGCTAGGAAAAACACGTGAGGATCTTCTGGATGACTTATTTACCGGAAGGCTTAAGTTTCATAATGTTTTCCATATGGAGGCGCCTACCTGGGCTGATGCGGGTGTCATTGGCTGGCTGGTTGATGGAGCCGCTATCATTACACAGACGATGTCGTTGGATACCTCCTATGCTCCGTACGCACGTGCGCTGTACCGCATCTGTGCCGAGGAGAAGTTCCATGCACAGCATGGAGAAAGCATTGTATTAACACTTGCGGAAGGAACACCTGAACAGCGAAACATGCTGCAGGATGCCGTCAATCGCTGGTGGCCGGCCTTGCTGATGTTCTTTGGACCACCGGAAGACGGGGGTATTTCCAGCAATCAGCAGCGTAATATGCAGTACAAAATTCGTACCCAGACAAATGAAGAGTTGCGCCAGGCTTTCTTCAACAAATACGTTCCGCGGATTTTTCATCTGGGATTAACCCTCCCTGATGACACCATTCGTTTCGATGAAGCAGAAGGGAAATGGCAGTACCAGCAGCCGGATTGGGAAGCGTTCAAGCAAATCGTCAAAGGAAACGGGCCGCGTTCAAAGCAGAGATTGCAGCTGCGAACGATGTCGTACAAGGAGACGCAATGGGTCCGTGATGCTCTTTTAGGCAATCAACGTGAAGTGGTATAGGGGGAAACAAAATGAAAAGCCGGCTACATGACAAAAAAGAGTTTTCCATATATGAAGTGTTCAGCCAAAAGAATCCTACATCCGGTTTTGTGCATCAATTCAGCTTGCTGGCATCGGATCATGAAGTAGCGATGACCATGGCACGCGAGAATTTTTTGCGGCGAGAGCCTGTAGTAAACATCTGGGTAGTAAAACGCGAGGACATATACGTACTGCCTCCGGAAGAACGTCAATACCTCGAACGTCTGGATAATAAAGCGTATCGCGAAACAAAAGGGTACGGAGAGTTACCGTCGAAGTGGCGTTACCATAAAGAACAGTATGAGAAACAGAGTGAAGTAAAGTAGACAGGAGGAGAGAGGCATGGTGGAAGGTATTCGTATAGCAACGGCAGAGGAAGCCAAAGGAAATGAACAATATCTCACAGCCTTGCAAGAACTATTGTTTCAGTTGGCTGATGATGATTTTGTATTGGCGCATCGAGGCTCCGAATGGCTAGGTTTAGCGCCTCACATTGAAGAAGATGTCGCATTCTCTTCCATTTCCCAAGATACGATGGGGCATTCAGTTATGTTTTATGAAATGCTGGAGGAATTAGGAGCGGGGAGGGCGGATGATTTGGCGCATCTGCGAAGTCCAGATGAGTTTCGTAACGCTATTTTGGTAGAACGGGCTAACGGAGAAGGTCATTATATGGAAGACCCCCAATATGACTGGGCATATGCGATTGTCCGCTTCTATCTGTATGAATTGTTTAAGCTCGTAAGGTTAGAATCTCTGCATCGCTCTTCTTACCAGCCATTGGCCGTGATTGCGAAAAAAATGATGACTGAACTTCGTTATCATCTGTATCACTGGCAAGTATGGATGGAGCATTTAGCTAACGGCAGCGAAGAAAGCCACAAGAGAATGGAGCAGGCGCTTGAAAAAGTATGGACAGATGTGGCTGACCTGTATACATTCGGTCCAAAGGGAAAAGAGATGGTACGCTTCGGACTTATTGAGGGTGAAGAGTTACTGGCACAGCGCTGGCTGGAGAAAGCGCGGCAGGCGCTCGAATCATACGGGTTTACATGGCTGGGCAAGCCAGAACCTATGCAATCAAGCGGACGGGCGGGCCAGCATACCGGAGATATGGCTCGTGCTGTTGCTACATTATCGGAAGTGTATCGTCTGGACCCGGCTGCAAACTGGTAAGAGGAGGAGAGGCGTATGGTGCAGCAGGATTTACTGACAGAAGAAATCATATGGAAAGCGTTGCAGGAAGTCAAAGATCCGGAGATTCCGCCTGTAAGCATGGTAGAGATGGGAATGATCCACAAAGTAAGCATCGAGAACGGGAATGTAGCTGTGCAAGTGCTACCTACATTTGTTGGCTGTCCGGCCCTTGATATTATGAGGAAAGCTATCGTGCAGCAAGTACAGGCTGTAGACAGTGTACAAAAAGTGACGGTTGATTTTATTTTTGAGCCTGCATGGTCTTCTGATCGCATAAGTGAACAAGGACGGGAAAAGTTACGTGAATTCGGCATTGCACCGCCTCCCCTTCACCATAAAGCAGGGGAGTTGTGGAAGGTGGATTGTCCTTACTGTGGCTCTCCCTATACGACGATGGATAATCTATTCGGTCCAGCCGCTTGCCGCAGCATTTTATATTGTAAACATTGTAAAAATCCTTTTGAAGCATTAAAGCCGATATGATGCACGAATAGCAGACAAAAGAGAGGAGTTGTTTTACATGGCAGAAATAAAACGCATGTTTATCAATGGAGAATGGGTAGAGGCTGAAGGTGGAGAACGAATAGAGGTAATGAATCCATCGACGGGGGAGCAGGTCGGGGCTGTAAGCTTTGGAGATGGAAGGGACGCGGTAAAAGCCATTGCGGCCGCGAATGAGGCATTTGCTGGTTGGTCTCGTCTGACGGCGCGTGAACGTTCCAAGTATTTATATAACCTTTATGAACTTGTTCGCAAGCATAGAGACGAACTGGCAGGGATTATCTCAGCTGAAATGGGTAAACCTCTTCGCGAAGCGAAAGGAGAGGTGCTTGGCGCTGCAGATAACTTTATGTGGTACGCCGAGGAAGCGAAACGGGTATACGGGGAAACCATTCCTTCTTCTGTTCCGAACAAAAGAATCATGGTAATGAAACAGCCTGTAGGTGTAGTAGCTGCTATTACGCCATGGAATTTTCCGGTAAATATGGTCGCACGCAAAATCGCACCAGCTCTGGCAGCAGGCTGTACGGTCGTATTAAAGCCAGCAGAAAGCACACCGCTTAGTGCAGTTCGTCTGTTTGAATTAATTGAACAAGCCGGTTTTCCAAAAGGGGTAGTCAATCTGGTTATTGGAAATCCAGAGTCAATTGGTCAAGAATTTACGGCTAGTAAAAAGGTGCGCAAAATTACTTTTACTGGCTCGACGCGAGTAGGGAAGCTATTAATGGAAGGAGCGGCCCAAACGGTTAAAAAGGTAAGCCTGGAATTGGGTGGTCATGCGCCGTTTATTATTTTTGAAGATGCGGATTTGGACGCAGCAGTTCAGGGATTATTTGAAAGCAAGTTCCGAACGTCCGGTCAAATGTGCATCTGCACGAACCGTCTCTATGTACACGAGTCGGTGCTCGACACCTTTACGGATAAGCTTGTAGAAAGGATGAGAAGGACTAAAGTAGGGGACGGACGGGAAAAGGATACAGAAATCGGTCCATTGGTCAATGAACAAGGCCTGAATAAAGTGCTCGATCATATTCAAGATGCGAGAGAGAAAGGCGCACATATCGCTTATGGAGGACAGCGTTTGACAGAAGGCGAATACGCCAAAGGTTTTTATTGCGAACCGACCGTACTGACAAACGTTACGAAAGAGATGAAAATCTATAGTGAGGAGACATTTGGTCCGGTCGTTCCTATCATTCCATTTACGGAGGAAGAGGTAGTCGTACAACAGGCCAATGATTCCGATTATGGACTAGCCGCGTACGTATATACGCAGAACAACAGCCGTTGCTTCCGCATGGCAGAAGCTCTTGAATATGGAATCGTCGGGGTCAATGACGGAGCGCCGACGCAGACACAAGCTCCGTTTGGCGGGTATAAAGAAAGTGGGATCGGTCGTGAAGGCGGTTACTACGCATTGGAAGAGTTTTTAGAAACAAAGTTTGTTTCTTTCGGATTATAAGATATATGTGAAAAGGGGAGGCAATCAGTTATTTGCCTCCCTGTTTTTTGTAAAATCTATGTGTAGTGATTATCTTCCTTTGCATATAGAGTGGGTCTTCGATTTTTTAAGTAATCTAGGTTACCCCGTGCTATATCCGTTTCCTCTATATTGATTGAAAGTACAGGAAGCTCTTCATTATTGCTGCATTTATGAATGGTTTTTCCTAGAGGATGGATTAGAGAGCTTTCACCAACAAATAAAGCATTGCTTTCCAGCCCGACTTTGTTCGCCATCGCAACAAAAACATGGTTCTCCAATGCCCGTGTTTTTAAATAAACGTCTTGGTAAGGATGACTGGGAAATTTATTTGCCCCGAGAACAAGAATGAATTGCGCACCTTTAATGGCTAAAATGCGGGCTACTTCAGGAAATTCGATATCATAGGAGATCATAATCCCTACTTTGCCTTCAGGCAGTTTAAATACAGGGCAATCCACTCCAGGCTCGAAAATGTTTTTTTCAATTTCAAACAAATGAATTTTTCTGTACGTACCTATAATTTCTCCTTGTTTACTAATCAAAACAGCTGTATTGAATAATTTGGCGTTTTCGATTTCGGGAAATCCTAAAATGACTCCAACGTTATGTTTTTGTGCATATTTACAAATTTTAATCACCTTTAATTTTCTGAATATTTCATGTGCTATACTGTATAACAAACGTTAAATGGCTTAATGAAGAAAAGATAATAAGGAGCATTCCTGTTAGAAGAAAATTTTGAGGTTAGATAAAAAAAGCACCTCCTGTTAGCATACAGAGTGTCACGACCGTGACCTCGAAATAACAGAGGAGGTACTCACTAATGAATTATACGCAAAACCATCGAATCAAGCAAAT